>Ga0233437_1003687_pt1 | contig 19567 bp, 15 predicted proteins | sample SI_122_August201_FD_182714 | JGI IMG/M metagenome (GOLD analysis project Ga0233437, IMG submission 182714) | Seawater microbial communities from Saanich Inlet, British Columbia, Canada - SI_122_August2016_200_MG | ecosystem: Environmental > Aquatic > Marine > Inlet | place: Canada: British...
AAGTGATCGGCAGTATTTCAGGATTGCTCCAATGGTTCTCTTTTGACCATTTGAGTTTGTTTTTAATGAATCTGAGAAAAAGCCTTCTAGCGTTGTAAAAAGAAGCAACAATGCAATTTCCCAGTTTATTGCCTCACCACGGTCAATGTATTGCTTTACTAAGAAAATTCTTTGTGCCTCCTCCGACACATTCTCTATCTCTTTCAGGGAGCTATAAACCAGTTGGCCCGTAGTCCTCTTGTTGAGGCCAAGGTCTTCAAAGGCATCGTATTTATTAGAAATGAAATCGAAAGTTGATTTGGCCAATAAGCCAACCATGCCTGCACCAACAATTTTGATTCCAGTTTTCAACTTGCTAAACTTCTTATATTTCTCGTAGTCTTCCTGGGTAGGGGAGAGAATTATATCTCGAATTTTTTGATTCCGAACACCTTGGTAGACGCACCTCAATACTTGTAGTATTTCAGCTTCAGATAGCCAATTGGAGGAATCTTGGTAAGAATCTGATATTTGTTTTGAAAATTCTCTAAGTGTTGTCAAATCAACCACGGGATTCTGCTGGTAGAGCATCAGATTTTGGTGCCGCCTTATAATCTCATGGATTTCTTTCTTTATATCTTCATGTAGATTTTTAAGATCGGTTTGGCTAATTAGCCATTTATACTCAAACGACTTCAATGGTATCATAATCTCATCACTAATAATATGTGTTCGTACAATAGTGGTATTCTGCTATATGCCTAACGCCGTAAGCTTAAGCTGCCGCCTGAAGCAGACTCGAAACGCATCATGTTCTGACATTCGTTCCCCCTGGTTGGCTGTTAGCCTGCTTATTCGGGCTAATTCACTTGACTTTAACTACAGTACCTTTGTTAGGCAGACTAGATATCCGCAAACTCGAGGTCGTTTTTATGTTTCTTATAGCACTTATAGCAAACCGGCTTCAACAATGAGGCTTTATGATCGGATCCACAAACGTGACAATATTTTTCCTCATATTCTGGATTTTCATATTTCCGCCAAGACGTGAAACATTTCTTACAGTAAGGATGGCTTGGATCTAGCTTAATTTCGGCATCGCATCGTACACAATGCCCTGTCCCCTCGGCTGGTTTGGGCTTCTTTTTCTCAGATTTCGTGGAATACTTAGGTTTCGGTTCTGAAACTTTTGCCACAGTAATTTGAACTTCATCGCTAATTCTGATGATTCGCATCACTTCTTCATAAATTTCATGGAAAACTGTCTCATCATTTTCTTTAGATATATAGATCCCCATCTCATTGTTATTCACTTCAGAGAATTCATATAGATTCATACTAGTAATGATAGCTTCATTTTCGTTCATGTAACATTTGGCATGAAGATTTTTGCAAAAGCTGGTCCGGATACTTGTCATAGTCTTTAACCAAGCGGTTTCATCGGGGTGCAACTCACTCTTACCATATACTATTCGTAAGTCAATTTTTAATCGATCCCTATCTTCGAGTGATTGTTTTATCCTCTCGTTTAACTTCAAGTACGGACTAATCAGAATCAGGCGCTCATGCGAATTATTAATCAACTGCTGTAAATGATATGATACTCCTGTAGTATCTAGAAATTTGGTCATGTGTTCTCTTTCCTATATTTATCTATTAATTATTGTTCTGGCTTACACAGTAAGCTTAAGCTGTTTCCTGAAACAGACTCGATTTGTTCGATAATTGTAACCGTCCACATCAAATCACGGATAGACTCTGACTTTTGATCCTCAACCTCGCGAACCCTACAGCTGTAACTTTTGACGAAGAATATCGATCGCTCTGGTTACATTAAGATATCTCGATGAGTAGTCTACAGATAGTAGGTCCTCACCTAGATATTCATCATATTTTTCTATCACCTTATTCGAAACTTGAGATGCTAGCTCTTTCCCATCTAGTGTGTCATGTAATGCTACCGATCTGAGCTGTTTAACTAGCTCGTTCGGAGTACAGTTATTGACGGTTATGGACAATCCGTCACGCATCACAGATAAACCTTTGGATTTCAACATTAGTGAAATCGTATTTTGAATTTGATCGCCCTTCCAAAGAAATAGTAGTGAGTCATTCCCTGATTGATAAATCCAGGATTTTGATAGCTTGAACTCGTGATAATATTTGCGAGCTTCCACTAGAAGGTCCGAGGCCGTAGGATCGAGGTATGGTGGAACATCAGTAGATTCGTATATTTTTTGCATTTCATCACGAATCTTATCGTTAATAAACCCTCCACCTCCAATAAACTTAGGCGGCCGACCGCCTTTTGAAGCAATCAGGTGAATTACTTTCTTTTTATTGTCAACAGCAACAATCTGCCACCTCCTACCAGCAAAAATGAGATACATCCCCTCTACAAGAGGATATGCTATAGGTAAAGTCCCAAGCTGTTTCCCTTCTGCTATTAGTCGATACTCCTCCGGTGTTGAGAACGCAGCAAAGAAGCTGTAATGATTTACTATTCGCTCCCCTTGAATATCTAGCAAAAGAAGATTCTCTGAGGACTGTACGATGAGCTTCTGGGCACCTAATTCTCGTAGCAAGCTAATGAACATGCTTTGATCTACTTTGGAGAAAGGGCCTGTTTTACAGAGGACTTGCCACGCTTCAGCGGTTGTAATACCGCCATACTGGGCAATAAGTGATAGTAATTGTTGAACAAGGGTAGACAGGTGTAATGCTTCTATTTCGGGTGGTTCATACCATTTTTCTAAGAGCAGGTTGACCATGGCAATAGCTTGGATGAGATGAGGTCGTAAATGGTCTTGGATCGGGCTTCTATCTGATATTTCCTTTTCTTGAATATACATGCGAAGGATAGCTGGGTCACCTCTTCTACCGGATCTACCAAGCCGCTGTCTAACTGACGCCACGGTGAATGGCACTCCAATTTGCGCTATTGAGGCAACTGTGCCTATATCGATACCCAGCTCTAGAGTTGATGTGCACACCACATTAATTGGCAAAGATTTGTCTTTTAATCGACTCTCCACATCTTCCCGCAAGTCCTTGGATATGCTTCCATGGTGAGGGAAGAATTCCGACGGTAACTTTTCAGCCTCACAATATCGCCGCAAAAGGTCTGCATATACCTCGACTTCTTGTCTACTGTTTGAGAAAATTAAGTTATTGGTCCCGCGTAGCACCTTGAATATATGTTTTGCTATTTCTATGTAATCGCCGGGAGAATGCTTTTCGCTACCCTTAACTTGGTCAGCCTCGATGTACCCCCGCATTTGAAGCTTTATCTCATGTTTGTCGCTGGTGGACTGAATAATAATCGCATTGTCTTTACCTCCAGGTCTTAGAAATTCGGCCGCTAATGGCATGTCACCCAACGTAGCGCTCAGGGCAATACGCCTAATTTGTCTCCTTTGTGTTATCTCCATTCTATGGAGTAAGGATTGAAGCTGTTTGCCTCGCTCACTACCGATAAAGGCATGGAGTTCATCCACAACGATATAGCTCAAGTTTGTAAAAAGTTGGTGAATTCTTGGTCCATGAATAACAAAAAGTGCTTCAAGCGATTCTGGGGTGATAAGTAATATGCCAGAAGGATTGTTGAGCATTTTTTTCTTTTTAGCGCTACTAACGTCACCATGCCAACGATGTACGGGGATTCGTAAATCCTCACATAATTGCTCTAGTCTTGAAAACTGGTCATTTATCAACGCCTTAAGCGGTCCAATGTATAAAACTCTGACACTTCCTTCAGGGGAACCGGAAATGCTGGAGCAAATTGGGAGAAAAGCTGCCTCTGTTTTTCCGCGAGCAGTTGCGGCTGATATCACAATATCCTTCTCTGATTTTGCAATTACATCGATTGCTTGCTCTTGAATATCATGTAGCTCATCCCAGCCCTGGCGCCAAATCCATTTTTGGATCTTCGGGTGGAGCAGATCAAACGAATTTGATATGTTAGAATTAGAGTTTGAAGGATGTGAGTTCATTATCTTCGTTTTTATCTATATCCCCTGAATATTCATCGCCGAAAAGGGGAGCCAAATCTGGATTGCCTTCAACTTCTAAAGAGACTCCCGAGATCAGGTCATTCCACTTGACATGCCTATTCTGCTCAAGCACAGCCATCATATCCACAAATGCTGTAATCGTGTTCCTTGGCGTCCGAAAATATGCATCGCCTACTTTCACTGAACAATGCGTCATAAATGCTTTCAAGCCCGCATCAGGTAATAAGTATTGATCTGGATCTCCATGTGCATATACATGTCGCAATTTTCCAAGAAGGACATACATATCTTCAGGTAAAAGATTTGATAATCTGATAACTGGTCCAGACAAATCAACGAGTCCTTCCTTGGCGAAGGTGTTCTCTGATAATCGAGATTGCAGTGCTTGGTAACTATATAGTCCCTTGCGAGTATCCATTAGGAATTCAGGAGTACCCCCAAGTAGAAAGCCTAATCCGTTTGCACTTCCCTGCAGGGAATCATTCAGAATCCGGAGTATTTGCTCATAGTTAGAGTTACGTGCACGTGTATTCGCTAATTTATACAAATTCACGAGTTCATCTAGGCAAACCATCAACCCATCATAACCACTCAACTTAACAAATCGTGCAAATAATTTGATGTGATCATATACATTTGAGTCGTCTATAATTGTTCTTACGCCAAGTGCAACTCTCGCATCAGTTTTTGTAGAGTATTCACCACGCAACCATCTAATTGCACTCGATTTTAATTCTTCGTCGCCGCTGTCATACCCCCTCCAATAGGCCGAAATCACCTCTGCGAAATCGTACCCCCCTACCATCTCAGATAAGGATTGGAGTCTTTTGCGCATAATAGCTTCAGTTTGCGAGCCATCAACTTTTGCCTCTTGCATTGCGGAAGTAACAAACCGCTCGATAACACTTGGCAAGGCTTCTCCGTCAGGTTTAGACCTGGTGGCAAGATTCCGCATAAGTTCCTGATATAGGGACCTAGCTTGACCACTAGTTGCATGTAACCTCCGGTCTGGGTTCAGATCAGCATGAACCGTTACGAGTTTCTTCTCTAGAGCAATCGAGCGAATCAGATTCAGGAAGAAAGTCTTCCCAGACCCATATTCTCCAATTATAAACCTTATTCCAGAACCGCCCTCTGCTATCCTGTTAACATCATTTAGTAGTGCTTTCACCTCGGGACCACGACCAACTTGTATATGTTTTTGCCCAGTTCTCGGTACAACTCCCGCACGAAGCGATTGAAAAATTGCATCGCGTACTCGGGGTCGAATTTTCTGTTTATCTATCATGAGAAATACTCCTTAACTAAATCCAGCTCAACTTCTATCGGGTCATCACCCTCTAACAATGGCTCATCACAAATCTCAAAGGCAGTATCATTAATTAAATCTATTGCCCCATCGGGTAACAATCCATGTTGATTGGCTAGACTCTCAAATGAAGATCTACTCCACTTGGGCTGTTTGACTAATTCAAGCAAAAACATGGAATGTGCTATATCTAGAGACCCGATAGTATTTTTCTCTTCTTGTTTTTTAACCTTAGGTATCTCATCGAATTCTTCTTCGTCAAAGATATCTCCAAGAATCTGAGCTACTGTAGCTGTCTCCTCAAGTTTTGCATTCACTATATTCATATCGAGATCGACCCCGTTCCTCTGTATCTGCTCTATATTAACGTTTTCAGGAACCTTGAAACCATGTTGACTATTATCAGCTTTTTGAATTGTGATAGGAGAATCTGAATTGTGTCCTCCACTCATCATTGAATGGATATGTGCAAAAACTTCGTCTTCCCTATACCCTAACATCGGGTACAGCTTATTAAGAGTTTTTATCTCTGATGGGTCTAAATGACCATCAGCAGCAGCCACACCCAGACAAAAAGAAGCTACTGATCTTTTTTCATCAGGCTGTAAAGACTCTATCCTCTTCTTCATCCCGGCGAGTCCAGGTGGATCGCTCAATAGCCATTCAAGGTGTGCCCTAATTCGTTGTTTCTCACCTATTGACAGGCTTAGTATTTTCTCGAGATGTGCTTCTATATAATCGCGCTCAGATTCCGCTACAGCTCCATCAACACCTGATATTATAGCAGCAAGACGTAGCAAAACTGTGGCTGCTTGATATTCTTTAGTTGGAACTTTGGGAGAATTCCTTCCCAATGAAAAGATTATTGCCTTACCGTCCGCTTTTAGATTAGCTCCACCAAATCTTGGGTCAGGTTCAAGTCCATACCCAAGTTTTTCAGCAAACTGAGCTAGGATAATAGACTCCTTTTTCGAAAGTCCCGTCGTCCCAGAATCAGTCCACATATCTATCAGTGTAGAAGCAACTACAGTTGTTTGCTGGCCATCACCTAGTTTTTGAGATATCCAACTTTTAATCTTTTCTGCAGCTGGATTGGTTTTGACTGCAATTAATTCTACTGGCAATAATCCAAATGCTTCTATGGTATTTTCTTGACCAGGGTTTCTTCCAAGATACCTACTTAACGGATCTAATGCGTCTGTGCAATCTTCAATAATCTTCCTGAGCTTATTAACTGGGGCTGAAAGCCTAGCAATATCAGGAAGATCACCAACTGGGGCTGATATTGTGTCAACACCTCGACTCGCAGTATAAATTTCTACTTTTAACCTTGATTGATTGGGCTTTAAAACCATCCCATCTCCATACTTTGCCTTATATTTAAGATTAAACAAAGTTCTGAGGTCATCATTACATCTATCTGCTGGCGTCCTTAACCTGGTATCTGGGTGCAATATCACCCAAGAATAAGCCCACTTAGCCGGGATCGGTTTTCTTTCTCTAATAAGCTGACCAATTCCGATCCTGAGTGATATTGGCAACTCCCAGGAAGTCCTCACGTCAGGTGGTGGATATTGATAATACTGGTTTGGATTCTGTAATATATCGACACCTTCAAGAAATCTGACTGCATATCTATTAAAAGAATCGTTTGTGCCATAGATGTTAACTAGGCGTTCCACTTCGTTTTTAATTGCAGTAATTTCAGATATGGCCTGTTCAGATTTTTGAGTATCAACAAACACACGTCTCTCTAAACCATAGAAAAAAAGAAATACATATCCGATACCATATTTAGGATCACTTCGTCCGCCGATTAACCAATTCAAATAGGCTGCACGACTTGATGGTGTAATATCAACATAACTTGGCCAATAATCCATTTCTGTGCCCTCTGTATCGGGATATTTGAAATTAGCTTTCAGTTTTGGAATAATTAATGAAGGCTCGACATCACAATACCCACCTGCCGGTTGGAGGTATTTCCCAACATATATCATCCCTCCAGCGATATCCTTTCCTCCCACAGAAATGGGTTCACCTGGTGGTATCCATACTGTGTCAGGATTCACATCGGCTTGTTTCCTTGTGTAATTAGAATATGATGTATAGCTAGCAGACGGCTTATTCTCATACTGTGGATTTGATTTCACCATACTTCTAATAAAAAGTACAAATGCAACAATCCCCATTAGTACTACAAATTCCATAAATTACCCTTCGGAAGCCTCCTAAGCTCACCACGTCCGGGGACATGTCACAAGGAGTTTTCTTCCCAGTTTATGCCCTATGAACTAGTTCTTTGAAATCACTTTCTCCGATAATTCGAATGTTTTGCCCCCTTGATATTTGCTGTTCGGCCTTACGGTGTTTTGAACTTTTATCTTTCCCGGCTAACCTAGAAATATCCTGATCTCCCACTACTAACAGGCTCGTCTTTTTATTCACTCCCGAATTTACTGTACATCCCATGCTTGCGGCTAGCTCAACGGCTTCTCTACGCGGAATTTCCAATGAACCTGTGAACACCAAGACTTCACCAAACAGTTCTCCGTCATGGTTACCCTCTTTAGTCATTGCAGCTCTGTAAGGCTGCTTTGTAGAATCTATCGGTCGTTTGATTTGATCTAACCATGACTCAATGCTACGGCCAGAGATCTCTAAGGCTGCCAAAAGCACCTGGCCAGCTGCCTTGGCATCTTCTAAGGCATTATGGTGCGCAAACTCATAGCCAATCTTATTGCACAAATTTGCTAATCCATACCCACTCCACCTGCAATCTTCCCATGTTCTCCTAGCAACCTTAGCTGAATCCAGCCAAACACAGGAGTATTCCCCTAGATTATTCTTATCCAGAGCACGTCCAATTGACACACGATCAAAGTGAGTATGACAAACGCAAACTGTTCCGTTTAAATATGATCCTATGGTTTGAGCAACCTCAGGGAGAGTTGGGGAATCAACTACATCACCTTCAGAAATGCCATGAATACCGACATTTATGGAGCTGAAGTAGTCATTTGGATTAATAAGGGATGACCATTCGTCCACCAATATGCCGCTCTCGTATTGGGCGATTCCTATCTGACATATGGAAGCCATATCTGCATTTGAGGTTTCAACATCTATTGCTACAAAATTCATTTCTTGTACTCCGAGATTAAATTGAAACTCATTTTATTCCAGCCCATATGAATTTCCTATGGCCATCCATCTACCATAATCAAAGGAACTCTCAACCTTGTCTTCAGTTCGATTTTGAAGTTCAACAAAAAAATCCAATCCTGTCGCCTCTTCCACGGCATCCACGCTGGTTGCGTGTAATTCAAGAGTTTCTCGAACATCTCTGTTTGGGAGGATAAACCCTATTGCCATAACATCAGAATCATGCATGGCAAGTAGGACCTTGTAAAAATAACTTGGGACAGTTACTCCATTCAATCCTATCGTGCTATCACTGGGCATGAAAACTGGACCTGTGACTACATAAATTGCATTATACCTGACGGCAAACTCTCTTACTTGATTCTCAAGTCTTTTCCACATCCCTCGGTTAAAGGAGGGGACTTGTGGACTTATGTTGCTCATATAGAAAGATTCATCCATATAGTCTTTTGAAAGCTTCATATCCGCAGCAGGTGCGAGGTGTCCTCGGTCAAAACCTGAATGGCTGTAATCAGATGGTGCAGAAGAGCCCGTGGAAACATTTGGATCAATGCGAAAATTGTCAGTGCGTTCAACCTGTCCTTTTACTTCAACCTCTGTTAGCTCATATGCGACCCACCGGGCTTGTTCGTGTTCTTCACTATATCCCAACGTGTACCCTTTATGTCTGACTATTTCATCCTCGAACGGAGAATATGGAACTCCAATCGGATCGGGTTCGCACCCGGTGACTACTAACATAATGGCACATAAAATGACACGAAAGCCCTGCATAAGTCCTCCTTAGATCACCCACGTGAGCTCGAGAATACTCGTTATTATTGTGATTTTTGAATCAGTCGCACACAATACTTAGCTGGAACTATTAAACCCAATCTTCCACCTGTATCTGCATCTATATTCACAGCAGTAGGGACACCAATTATCTGGTTATTTTCATCAACTGCTATCCCCCCTGAATTCCCTCGATTGACTTCACAATCTGTTTTTATAAGATCAACGCCGTTGACATTCATAAAGCCTGAAACAATTCCCTGAGTAAATGTTATTGTATTGCTCCCCAACGATGGAAATCCAATAATTGTTATTCGTCCACCAGCTTTAGGGTAACTCTCGCTTGTGATGTCCAAATGATTTCTAGGAATTCTTGTCTGCGTTTTAATGATGGCCAAATCAGCGCCCTCATCATATACCTGAACAATCCCCTTAACATACTGGACGGGTGGCTGAGTTAAGTCTGGGTTTGCAAGCCACACTTTAATCTCATTACTAATTTTACCCGAATTATTTATCACATGGAAATTTGTTAAAATGTGGTATTGATCAATAATTGAACCTGACCCTGAACTTGCAAATGTCTCATTCACATAGCTGGCGACTACTTGTACTACGCTTTGGGCAGCTTGATCTATATTTAAGGCAGCCCTTTTCGAAATAATTTCCGATTGAGAGTCCTTTTGGCTCTTCTTGCCACCTTTTGAGTAACTCTTGTCATAATCATAGGTTTCACATTGTATGAATATGAAAATGACTAGCACCAGGAATATATTCTTAATGTCGAGATATATAGAATACACTCGGGACCTTAGTTCTTGGAGGAGTTTTTCCATACATCGTCAGGTATGTAAGGGAAGACTATATTCTTTTCAACAGGCATATCAGGAGGGAAATACTCTGCAGCAATTAGTTGAATAACGATTGAGATTCTGCGATTTTCTGAGCGCATAATTGCATTTTTCTTGGGATATTTTTCGCCATACCCAATAGCCTCCATCCAAATCTCTGGCATTTCTCGTTGAAAAATATTTGCAACATTATTTGCTCTTATCTGCGACAAACGGAGGTTATAACGCTTCCGCTCTTCTTCAGACCACCTGACGTTCCCCGAAGTATCCGAATGACCACCAATTACAATTCTAGCTGTATTTTTTATACCTTCTGCTTCAAAAAACTTATTAAGAATTGCTATAATTTGATTGATATACTTGTTGCCTGCTGGAGAGATTTCCGCTGAACTAATGCTAAAAAGTATATTGTCTGCTATTGAGATTTGCCATCCACCATCCTGGCGAGAACCTTCAGATTGAGCACCTAACTGCTTAAGCTCCGAAACGAATACATCCCTGGCATTGATATATTGTTTTTCACGTTCGTTCTTTATGAGGCTCTCAGCATAAAGTGATACAAATAGGACTAGAAAAATGATTGCGATAACCACAAATGAATCAATATAGCCAAACCAAAATCCGTGCAGATTATTATTGCGGGTCGACAAGAAGGTCACTTGTTCCTAATTTTGTGGGCGAATTGTCAACGAGTGAATCAATTGTCACTTCATTCAAATCTAGTTGATGTTGCGGCGGAGTGTCATATTTCGGAGTTAAGACAATTGCTAAGATTATTGAGAAGAGTCCTATTGGAAGAAAAATATTGCGAAATCTGTTGTTTCGTTTTTCACTATCATGCAATTGCTTCATCAGGTCATTCGAGACCGCGAGTTGTTGTTTGAGTAGATTTTCTATGAATTTAGTTTCTCCACCCAAAGAGCTGACATCAGATTTGGATAAAGAAATAGCTGGTTGCACCGGTTGGTTCTCTACCTTTTTCTCATCCAAAGATACAATCAATTTCTCTATACTCTCCAAGATAGAGTGGAGATGCATACGCATATCGTTGAAAGTGTTAACTGGAAAAAGTTTACTTATTGATTCAATATTACCGGCGACTGATTGTGATGTTTCGTGAATTTCCTTAATATCCAAAGTTACTTTTGCTATTTCTGTTTGGATCTTACTGAAATTATTAGTCGCCTCGATTAGATTTTCAGAAGCCTTATGTTGACTATCGGTCGTCTCAATAAGTGTAGTAATTGCTTCACCGCTCAATTTAACTGACTTCGTGAATGAGATGCCGTGGTCCATCAAGTCCTGCATGAGTTTAGTTGATTCACCTAATGAGCTGAAAAAAACTGATATATCAGTTTTTGCGGAATCTATGCTAGAAGCGTATGACCCAAAGTTTTGTGATATCTCAGCATTTGACGCCAGTAGCATATCCTTTGAATCATTAAAATCAGTGATCATCTTCACATTCATATTGCCAAGATTTTCAGCACTATTCTCATAGATTTTATTTGATGCACTCATCGTATCTGAATAATTCGAGATATTTCTTGTCACACCTTTGAGTTCACTTCGAAGATCGGTGAGTGAGCCTAGAATCTTTCCGTAGGCATCCTCAATATTTTCAGGGATCGATTCATCATCGTATTCTTTGAGTTCTTCAGTAAGCTCAATCACATTGAGGTCAATATATTTGCAAATTTTGTTATCAGCTATACGAGCAATTGCATAGGTGATAATTCCAAATAAGGACCCAATTATGACCGGCGACATACTCAGAATGATAGTCTTGACATGGCTCTCATCAGCAATATTTGAGTTACTAATTTCGCCGAAAGTGAGGATCATTCCCAAAAAAGTAAAGATGAGCCCGAAAGCAGGTCCTAAGTTCCCACAATGGTTAATGGTATTCGTAATCTGGCCATAGAATCGATAAACATTTTTCTCAACAAATTCTAAGCCCTTGGAATGAGCAGTATTCCATCTAAGATCTGAGAATAGGTTACGTTTTGCCTCAGTTAGGATATCACTTTCGTCAAATTCGCTATCCTCAAATATCTCATCATTAATGATATCAATTTCATCAGATGTGATGGATTCCTTTTTAAATAAGCTATACTGTTTAAAAACTGTATATATGAAATACCCCTGAACTAGGACAGAGCAGATAGCGATAATATTGTATATTTCCATATTCTAGTTGGTGTTTCTATCAATGGTGCCAGGAAATTTAAAAGTGCCTGTTTCGCTTTCAAAATCCCAAACCACCCTTGCAGGTTTTCTCACATAATATCCACTACTTAAAGATTTTTGCGATGTTTGTGTTATCTGAAAGTGCTGTGAAAACTCATTTTGAAAGGAGATATCGTTAATTTCCTTCATACGCTCCTCTAACCACAATTCTGCAAGTTTTGTTTCAGCGAGTAAATAATAGACTTTGCTGTTATTGCTCTTTGTGAAGACCTTCTTTTCTGAATCATAGGCCACAGCAATCTTCTTCGGCTTTTTTGTTGGTTGGACTGATTGCTCTTCATTCGGCTTCGGAACATTTATAAAGGTGGGTGTCTGATTTGAATGCGGTTGTTTTTGACCCAAGTTTGCCCCTTGATCTGGCAAAGAAGATTTTTCCGAATTGAGATGCTTTGCGAGCATAAGAAGTCGATCGTCCAAGTGATTTTTGTTATAAACGAACTCCTAAATGAATCTAACTGCCGATTTACTATCCTGTCTCTCTTGGAATAATATTTCTGAAGATCATTGATTTTGTAAAAAAGGTATATGATGGTAGCTCCCATCAGGAGAATAATAGTAATAAAAATTAAATAGAACTTATTGATTCTTTTTGTTAGACGTTTGTTGAAATCCAGAACTCCAATTTGTGTCTTCTTGATTTCATTCTTCAACCCTGAAGCTGACTCGGAATCGTTCACCTCTTTTTTGATAACAGGTTTTTCCGGGTTTGCTTTGTTCTCTGCGATGCCGCTTATCGCCGAGATTAACACAAAAACAGCTAAGATTATTCCTCTTTTCATGTTACACCAATTTTTCGAGTCGATCTATCCACACTTTCACTGCTAGAAAGAAAAGTGGCGTTGCAAGCTCATCTTCGCTCCTTCGCTCCAAGTAATTTGAGATTTCATTCTGAAAGGAAGCTAAATCGGCATCTGAGACCTTCGTAGCTAGATTTTTTGCGGCCATATATTCAACCATTTCAGAAGCTTGGATCCGCTCGTAGAAAGAGTTTAGAAAATGCATGAATTGACTATAATCAATCTTGCTTGTATCGATCTCTGCACATGTATGTGGGGGAATGGGATTGAGCCACTCATAATTGTTACCATTTATCATGCAATTTAGCCCAATCATTTTCTCAACCTTCTCAGGTCTTACACCATCTAGGTTATTTTGCTTCGAATATATCATCCCATATGCTACTTCTTTCTTCGGATCAGCTGAAAATAAAATAGTGCTGTTTGTATATGAGTTATCTGGAATGCCCTGAGCATCGGAGAGAACGCCCTTAAATAGGTCAAACCATGCACCTGCATTTTCACTATTTACAGGACCACCATGGGATACCACCTTCAGAAATTGTGTACCATTTCCAGCAAGTGAAATCATGTGCAGGGGGGTTTCAAACTCCTTTCTTTTCAGGTGCATTCCCAGATAATAGAAACAGGCTGAATAGAACAAACCTAGCTTATGAAAAAATAGATTTGAATCAGAGCTCCCCTCGTGAATGAAATCATCCATCTGGCCATCCCAGTCACTACTTATTCCTGGCCAAGTACTGATGAATTTTGAGTAGTCGAAAGGTGTTGGAAACGTTTTTTGGTGATTTTTAGCGCGGTATGTATTAATTATTTTCTTAATGTGATGAAGAGAATTCTTGATATCATCTCCGCCAAACTTGACACTATCCTCCCATAAAATAGCTCTGTCTTTGATAAATGTTATATCTGAGGTCCCCCCCCCTACATCTATAGACGCTACTAGATTTCTAGTTGTGAACTCACTTTCATGATGAATGAAATAGTCCATCGCACTAATCGCCTCGGAGAACCCTCTCGGGTTAATCTTGATTCGGAAATCACCACCGTCTAAACCATATCGCTCTTGCATTCGCTCAAAGAATCGATGCATGGAATTTTGCTCTTTTGTAGAAAACGACCTTGGGTAGGACCACCTGAGCTCAAGATTATTCACTCCCATTGCTTCACATTCTACAAGCACCATTATGATAAGTTGCTCAAGGAAGCCATCCCGATAATCAGCTTTGGAATCCCATTTTAGACTCTCTTTTATATCATTGTCTGGTTCAAATACAAATTCTGGAGTAAGGCATATTGGAATGCTACCTCGCGAAAGGAACTCATTTCCAGTACCGGGATAATGTCGCCAGATAGTTCTAAATGGGCTCCAAACTTTCTTTAGTTGTTTATATATGCTTAGTGTCTTAGGCGGTTCTGAGAGGAGCCCATCTGGCACAAAATACTCAAGAAGAGCACCGGGGACTGGACCATCCGCTATAATCAAAGGGGGTGACTCTGAGAAATTCATCACTTGAGGGGATTTGTTCTCTTGCGAAAAACCTACCGTTGTGTGTGTAGAACCAAAGTCAATAGAGACGGTCATCTCATCTTGGAGAGGAGTCATCTCATCCTGCTTGACCTTTGTAATACCACTTATGTTATTCTTTGAAGTAATGCGGATGTAGTCTGGGAATTGCTCATTAGAAGACATCCGATAGAGTCGAGTGCGTTTCTTCTTCAGGATCAAGTTATACTCTAATTGTGCGCCGTCTGAACCAAAGAATTCTAACAATGGAATATTATCAAAACCATCAATATTGTATTCGATAATATGTGCTGGTAGAATTTGTGATTTAAACCGTGGCCAAACAGCAATTCCTCGGTCATCATTTTCAACCTCACAATTTATTCTATATTTATATTGTTTGGTTACACCGCCAGCAGTTTGGCAAATATTTGAGGCAGCAACATCTGTATCTAATGTGTTTATGTTACGCTCAATCATTTTCTCAGGATCAAACCCATATTGTAGATACTGCGGTTTTATCGGGTAAGCGTAAGCGCCAGAGTAGGTTATCCCTTTTGGGCCATCCGCCCCCTCCAGGGAAGTCAAATGTATCCATCCCTCTTCGAATAAATCTTTAAAAAGAGTCCATCCTATTTTTCCCTGATTCAAGGGTAATTCATTACCAAATTTCTTCTCAAACAATAGTTGCTTAAAATTCTCTGGGTTTGGGAAACCTAGAATTGAGTTGTCATCCTGGATTTCCTTGTCAAAGATTAATGTATCACCGAATAGATATTTATTGCCCCTATACCCAGCTGCCCCAGAAATTTGCTGTTTCCCAACCAACCACTCACACGGTGATTCATCTCTAATCTCATACTCAAAAGGTCTATCACCAGCTTTCTCTATCATATCTATCAAAGGTTTGTTGGCCCAAAAAGTATTGTACTCCATTTCGTGAACTGATTCAGGATTTTGAGTATCCTTGATATGAGTTAAGAACGTTCTTAGACTAGAATCACTAACTAAATCATCCAAGGAATAGTTGTGCTGGTAGTTCTGTGATACCCAAACAAGAGTTGATCTCGATAAGCCTCCATAAACGTTTTTCTCTTCATTATCCATAAACACATAAATATTACCATCATATTTGATGAATTCTGGAGCCATATCCCAAAAATTATAAAAAGGAGAATCCTTAGTGGGTTGAGTGATTCTGCGTAAACATAATTTGTTGTAATTATGATAATCATTAAGGAGGGCTAAAAACATTTCAATAATACTTGAAGTTAGCTGATGCTCATTCATTTTTAATACACTGTGATACAGATACGCTGCGGCCCACGGATTTGGTATGGCATAGTGGGCAGCATGTTTATCCTTATTTGTCGAAAAATCATTTCCATAATTTCCAAGAGATAACTTACCAACATCTAAAGTATCAAGGAGATCAGTTTTAAGATTTATCTCATTCCAACCAGCGATTGCAGTGCTTTTGTGCCCGGGGAGTAGTGAGTAGCCCATTAAATGCTCCTATTCGATTTCACTTGGTGCTGATAGTCCGTTTAGAGATTTCAGAATATCTGAAATTTTATTGGCTTTGTTTGCAGCCATATTTATGGAGAGTCTTGCCCCCAATTTATATACGCCCTCTGATGGTTCATCTTTGTAGTTAAATTTACGCCACACATGGCCATGACTCCCACGCTGTGACATTTCGCGAATCCAATCATCATATCTAACTGCCCAATTAAACAATTTATTAAAATCCTCATTGTTCACTGGATACCAGGGCTGCCTTTTCTTCCAGGATTTATTATGAGTGTTTGCGCTCAGAATAGTACTCACAAAATCCCTTAGTAGGTTAAATCTAGTCTTATTTATGCTTGTAGGCAGAGCTTCGAATGAATAATCGGGTATCTGTTCCTTACTATCAGCACTATATTGATAATAGGCAGTCTTGTCACCGGCAGGAAAATCTTGAAGGGCAGCAGTTGCTGCAATTAATTCGAAAATATGTGCTGGATTTAGCTGTGTCTCACCACCGCTCTCCGACATCGAGGTAGCATTTTCATTCTGTATTTTGTCAGTTTGAGATCCAACTAGCATGATACTATGAAAGGTAGATTCCATTTCTTCTCTATAAATATCCAGAGCCACCTTAACCAATTGCATGTCTGAATCTGAACGAACAAGTCCAGCATCTGGATCATCGTCATTGTATTCGTTTGAGACTGTAAAATAGGGCAACATTAATAGGCCTTTAACATTTGCTCCAGGTATTTTAGATCTCAAAAACTTGCCAACATTTGTGATTCCAGAAGCACCTGTTCCACCAAATAGTGAACCGGCAATGACAATGTCTGGACTACTTACTGCACTGAGTGCGCTAATTATCATCTTAAGGCCTGGGGTTGTGTCATCTTTCTGATCTTCCTTTTGAAGTAAACTATTGAAGATCACACTTCCCATATTTGCTCTTTTCTTGTATCCTTTATCAAGTATTTCTTCTCGCTGATTTGTATTGAAGAGAGACTGGACGGCTTTCCGTTCGGATGAAGACATACCGGCGTAGCCTATTGCAGCATTAAAACTGTTGTTAGGTTCTTCTGGTACTAGAGGCAATAGTCGATCATCTATTTTATTAAGAATACTCTTGAATACCCACTTCGAATCAATCCCTTCCAAACTATCCTGGATAATTTTATACCGTTTGATGGCTTCTCGAGTTCGCTGAACATTGCCGTTGTGAAGATCCTGATCTATGAGAACAGGGTATATGTTTAAAGGTGCATCCCCAGTAGCTGCCAAATGTACAACGGCCTCCACAATTTTTGCTCCAGTCCCGCCTACCCCAATGATTACTAAATTATCTGACATATCTGGCTCCAGGTATTGTGGTTATATCGAAAATGGATAATTTCGCATTGCTCGCATTCGAGATTTATATGGAATCTTTCCTATCAGGATAAATATGACTGCTGAGATAAGACTAATCTCAAATGCCGTGATAAAACTCGCTAAAATTATGTTTATATAAACAGCGTTCTCGGACGTTGTCATATTTTGGACACACAATTGGTCTGTGATTTCTAGTTTATTTACTAAAATCATCGATGATAAGACGATTGAGCAAAGAATTAGAACCAGTAGAGACAACAGCCAGTACCTTTTAAGGGCATGCCTGGTAGGAAGAGAAAAAAAGTAGAAATAAGAGTATATTGAGATTGCAATGGCAAACCCTATTATTATCCCCATACCCCACAATTTTGTTATACCATCAAGAGGAAACATACAGGTCACATCAGGATGAGGGTGTGCAAATATTCCATACCAAATAAACAACATATTACCTCCTAATAGAAATCACCAATTACAGTAAATTCGTTAATGATCACAAATGGATTCTTCACAGAGCTAATCACCTCAGAGATGAACCTATCAAGCCAGAGTGTTTGAGTGGCTTGGATCGCTCCATCACCAGTCTCCTCACATGATAAATTTTTGACCCAGGAAGGCACTTCTCTTGGTTTGACTTCAATTTTGAGAAGTTGAGTCCCTACGAATTTGTGTTGAGTAAAATCAAATTTAAAATCAACCCTCTGATCTAATAGATCTGTTGATACAAGTTGAATTTTATTCACAACCGGTGCACTACTCATTTTGCCATCAAGTATTGGGAAGGTTTCAAATATAATATCACCACTTTGGATTGTATCCCAGTATTGAAGAGCGCTATTGATTAAGCTTAAGTTGATTGGCCTCTCTTCATTAGCATCATATCTAATTTTAATATTGGTACTAGAAGATTGATCCAGCGCTAAGGGAAGATGATATTCCCATATACCTGATGTTTTCAATACTTCATCCAAATATTGAGAATATTTTTTTTCGCTGAATGTGATTGCATAGAGTGGTCGTGAGACGCTAGAATGAAATTTCCTTCTGGGAGCTACAGCTTGGGTATATACTGTCCCACCGAAATCCGCCACAGAAGCAGAGATACGTACGTATTTATTGTCCGCAATTAATTCCTGGAACAAGGCTACCATGTTAGTGTAATATTCTTTGTTATTAAATTGCAAATCTGTCAAAATGATCACAGCCCCTGCACTATCGATAATATCACTGATAAGCCCAAAATTGGCCTCATCTCCATCATAAATTGTATTTGATAACAGCCCTAAATGGTCTGTTACCTGAGAGACCGAACTTGATAGAGTAAAATACTCCCTCTCAACACCGGCGAGAGAACTATGAAGGGCACTCATTCGAATTGGAAAATCTGAAACGTTGGTAAAACCGGCCATTGATCCAGAAATATCTGCCATTACAAATACTCTTTCAGGAGTGGTCTGCATTGGAACCACCTGAAGCCCACACTGCTCTCTTGCTTTGGATACAATTATCCGCGGATCACCACTATCACCTCCAGAACATCCACAACAGAAGACAAGACTGACAGAAATAAGTATAAATAGGTAAAAAGCTGACATTCTTTTAATAGCAAACAATTTTTTGGTCGAATTGAGCAATATTTAATCTCCTAATTTAAGATGCCGATCGCCTGCAAAAAAATCAAAGCCTTAATTTTGACTGATTATCTTTTTTGCTTTTCACTGCTTGCCGCACCTGATGTCACCCAGGCATCAATTTGAGCTTTATCAAATTTGAGTAGGCGTCCAACTTTATGAGCTGGCATGTGCTTCTTCGCAACCCACTTGTAGACGGTGTCTTTTTTAATGCCGAGGTGCAAAGCAATTTCTTCGACAGAAAGCCAACGATCTTGTTCAATCATATTCTTGTACATGATAAAACCCCCGTTTGTATGCAAAAAATATAGCCCGTGGATATTAGTATGCAATGTGATTGGATAGGATATAACGATATTAGCTGGGTTAACTCATGTTGATTTGATATGGATAAGAGGGTAAAATTAA
>Ga0233437_1003697_pt1 | contig 19532 bp, 11 predicted proteins | sample SI_122_August201_FD_182714 | JGI IMG/M metagenome (GOLD analysis project Ga0233437, IMG submission 182714) | Seawater microbial communities from Saanich Inlet, British Columbia, Canada - SI_122_August2016_200_MG | ecosystem: Environmental > Aquatic > Marine > Inlet | place: Canada: British...
ATAAACGTGCCTTCTTTTTGAAATTATACTATATAGTTTCTCAGAAGCACTAATTAGTATAAAAATATCTTTTGATTCTGTTTTTTGAATTTATTAATACATTGTATTATTATTAGCTGAACGCTTTGGAATTTCCTGCATCGAATCCCAATGTTCTATTATCTTTCCATTATTATCAAACCTGAAAAAATCCATTGTAACATATTCAATGTTATCTGGCCAAACTTGATGTGTATGAAGAGCAACCAGGTCATCTTCTGCAATTACTCTCACAAATTCAATCGATTTTTCAGGATATTCTTTAGCCATTCGGTCAAAATAATTAATAAACGGTTGAGTCCCATCTCCGACCATGGGATTATGCTGAATGTATTCAGCGCCAACATATAAATCAACAGCTTTTTTTGGGTTGCCTTCATAAGACATTTTATAAAATGCTACCGCGTTTTGTTTATTCAGTTCTAATTTATGTTTCATGTTAATTTGTCTTTTAAAAAAAATTGCCCACTGCAGTTTGTAAAAAACCTCCCATTGCGTATTTGAATTATAAATGCCTTTTTACCAACTATTTCTAAAAATAATTACAATATTTTGTTTTGCTTGATAATTAGCTTAAAATGTATGTTTCGAGTTTAAAATAAGCTTTTTGGGTAAAAAAAATAAAATAAAGTTTTCTCTAAAACCTTTTGAATAAGTAGAAAAATAGAGGACTATAGAAACCTTTTTCGAAACCAAGTTCGTCAATAGTCAAATGGTTAATCTTGGTAAGGTGTTTGATTTTTTCTCAGAACTTCTCGTTTTCAGGTGAATGAGGATTCTGAAAAAAAAATCAAAAAGAAAATTTAGTTTAATAACAAACTATTTTTGAACTCATTACTAAAAAAATAACACTCATAAGCTAAATCAATACGGAATTCAAAACAATTAATAAAATATCAACATACAAACATAAAAGCAAAAATTAACATCTTTATTGACGGACACTAATCAATGTCTTGAAAACACTTTTAAAAAAATTTCTCCCTTGCCAAAAAGGCAAAGGAGAAAAATTAACATCTTTAATTTACAATTAGATTAGGGCATGTCGGGTAATGACCACCCATCACGATAATTATGTTTGATCAATCCGTCAGCAAATTCTTTCGCCGGGATAGAATTACGTCTGCTAATCCTGAGTTGATCGTCTTCGCTTACATTTGTAAAGGTCATGTTTGGTCCATCCCAATGTAGAACTTTATTGAGGGCTTGAAGACGGGTTGCCAGAACACCCATAACAACCATTTCGTTGAATGGACCCGAATCTTTAAAATCAGATGCGGTCGCCACACGATTCTCAGGGCTTTCTTTACAAGCACGTATCCAATCTAGTTCATGACCTTCGATACGCCTCTCCGTTTTAGGAACATTGGGTACCCTGCCAGAAAGAAGTATTGGATCAGTTCCATACTCACCGCAAACAAGCGTGTCTTTAGTTCCATGGAAAAGAACACCTGAATTTTGAACTCTGTCAATCGGCCAACTATCTGGGAATTGAGGTTTAAGACCACCATCGTACCATGTTACCTGAACTTCGGGTAAATCTATTTTGACGTTTGCCGGCTTTTTACGTGCCGGATACGTAAGATGTACTATCTCTGCATTTGGTGCACAATCGGGCGTAAAAGGTGTAGAACTACCAATTACCTTTGTAGGGTATTGTAGCTTCATAGCTGTAAATATTGGATGCATAATATGGCAAGCCATATCGCCAAGTGCACCAGTTCCAAAATCCCACCAACCACGCCATACCCAAGGATGATAAGCCGAATTGTACTGACGGAACTTCGCTGGTCCTAAGAAAAGATCCCATTTCAGGCCTTCAGGTACAGGCATTACTTCTGTAGGTGCATCTAATCCTTGTGGCCAAATTGGGCGATTTGTGTACGCTTCTATCTCTTTTACTTCACCAATTTCTCCATTCCAAATCCACTCGCAGATCAACTTTACACCTTCTGCTGAAGATCCCTGGTTTCCCATCTGAGTAGCCACTTTGTGTTTTGCTGCCAGCTTTGTTAGTAAGCGTGATTCGTAAACACTGTGGGTTAATGGTTTTTGGGTAAACGCATGTTTACCCATCGCAATTGCATTTGCTGTAATAATGGCATGGGTGTGGTCTGCAGTTGCAACCATAATCGCATCAATCGATTTCCCCATTTCATCATACATTTTTCGCCAGTCGTAATACTGTGCAGCTTTTGGGTAAGTTTCAAAAACCTGTGGTACATTAATTCTTCCGCCGGTAGTCCAGTCAACATCGCAAAGTGCAACAATGTTTTCACCAGCCATTCTTCTAAGGTTACCTTTGCCCATGCCGCCAACTCCAATACCTGCGATATTCAGTTTATCGCTGGGAGCCTTATGCCCTAATCCTGCAATGGTATTTGAGGGAACGATCGTTAATCCGGCAGCAGCGGTTGCAGTAGTTGCCAAAAAACCCCTGCGTGTAAAATTGCTTTTGTTCTTCATAATAAGTAACGGTTTTAAGTTGTCGATTTTAAACAAGTTAAATTTATCCTTATTTTGTCTTAAAGGCAAATAAATAAGACACTTAATAACTATCAAATTAATATTAACCTGAAAAAGGATCAGAATTTAATATTTTTCGTAATTTTTTATAAAGTTGAAATCCAATTGTAATTTATTGACCTTTTTTATGAAACAATACTGAACCCGGTATTTCCTGCTTCGCAAATCCCTGGCCCTGCCACGACACAGTTAAACCATTACTTCCACCAGCCTGGAAATATTTTACCGAAATTGGGTGAAACCCGACTTTTAATGCAATAGGTTTATAAACTTCTGCCAGAGGATGTAAGCCATCACTATTTATCAGGATACGATTGTCGATGTAAAGTTGTCCGCCATCGTTTGAGGCAATATAAAATGTATAAATCCCGTCTTCAGCAATATTAATATAGCCTTGATAATCGAAAGCAAAATATTGTTCTTGGTTCCTTGGTTCAATTGAAAAATGAGGTACAATGCCGGTTTCTATGGGTGGGATTTCTAAAAAATCATTAACCATTCGGAAAGAACCCTGTATATATTTGTACAAAAGGCCATGTTCAACTTCTACAAGTTGAACTGGTTTGCTCATTATTGTTTTTGTAATAATGGCCAAGGAAGATAAACTCGTTTGTTCACCTTTCCAGGCTATCATTTTTACCTTTGTTGTTTTATTAACAATAAAAGGTTCATTATATAATTGCGAATTCTTATCGGGATCTGAACCATCAAGTGTATAGTAAATTTCGGCATCTTTAGTATCGCAAGCAAGTTTAACCAATCTTTCGGAAAGGAATATTTTGTCTGTATCAATTACATAAGGTGTTGTAATAATAGGGTCAACATCCATTATCTGAGGATGTTCGCTGGTTGAAGCCCACTTTTTGTTCGGTTTAGGTCCCATTATCAAAACAAGTTTTCCACCTTCAACCAACTCTGAATGTTTTAACCAGAAATTATTTAATTCTTTACCGTTTAAAGTAGCCTTTTGTATATACCTATTTTCAGAAGAGGCATTTTTTGCTTCAATTATAAACTCATTGCCTTCATAATAATTCTGATCAAGCTTTATGGTCACTTTTTCGAAAATCGGACCCGAAATTTCGTAAACCGGGTCAACCGAAGCCCCACCGTCCATCTGAAAAAGACCAATGGCACTCATTACGTACCACGCCCCCATTTGTCCCTGATCTTCATCGCCCGGATAACCGTCAACAGGGCCAGTCCCATAATAATTGTCAAGGACTTCGCGTACCCAATATTGGGTAAGCCAGGGTTTTCCGGAATAGTTAAAAAGCCAGGGGGCCTGCATATTGGGTTGATTACTGTGATTTACAAATTCGCTGGTGAACACCGGGCGCGAATTTTCAAATCCTTCTTCTAACCTTTTATTAAACTCGTTGAGACCCATTAAATCAATCAATCCCTTTAAATCATGAGGTACGAACCAACTAAACTGCCAGGCATTTGCTTCAACATAATCTTTTGTTCCAAAATTATCTTCTTTTCCCACTGCACTTTTTATAGGAGTAAACTCTTCAAACCAAGGACCACCAGAATATTTTGGTCTCATATATCCGGTAGAAAGGTCAAAAATATTGCGATAATTTTGGGACCTTTTCATAAAATATTCATAATCATCCATTTTCCCCAGGGCTTTTGCTATTTGTGCCAGGCACCAATCATCGTACGCATATTCAAGTGTATTCGATGCCGGGCCTTCGTTTACCGGGACATAGCCCATTTCGATGTATTTCATTAAGTTCCAGTTTCCGACATTTCCGCCGCATTTATGAGTTTGGGCAGGCATCATCTGAATATCCTTCATGGCTTTATAAGCCTTCTCAACATCAAAATTACGAATACCTTTTTGCCAGGCATTTACGATAAGCGGAATTTCATGCGACGCAACCATAATACTTGAATATTCAATTCCTCCGGGACCTTTTGGCAACCATCCTCCTTTATCGTAAATTTCGAGTAAGGAATTAACCCATTTTTCGGTGATATCGGGGTTGACTAATCCCCAAAGCTGGTTCAAATTCCAAAATGTATTCCAGAATGCATCGCAACCGTAAACTGGAGAATCAGGATCGGCCAGTTGATTTACATTCTCACACATATCAACATATTTCCCGTTCACATCACTAAAAATTGTCCTGGCAGAATATGACCGATAAAGGTTTGTATAAAATTTTATTTTATCCGTTTCCGAATTTCCTTCGACTTTTATTTTACCCAATAAATTGTTCCATGTATCCCTTGCATTTTTATGAAGGGCGTTAAAATCCCACCCAAACTCTTCCATTTCTGTTTCCATATTAAGCCGGGCCTGTTCAATGCTTACATAGGAAATGCCGGTTTTCATTAAAACAGTTTGATGGTCATCCAAATTAAATTTCAAAAATGCCCCGATATCAGAATCTGAACCTACCACTATCTCCATTGCATCATCAAGAATATCGGATCCCTGCCATCCACCCATTGAATAAAAGGGACGGTTGAACCTGGCAACAAAATGAAGGATATATTCATTCCATCCGGCTTCACGTTGTACATATCCGGCAATTTCAGTATCACTCACTTTTATTATAGATGCTTTTATAATGGTAGATTGTACTTCTTCAGGCACCTGCAAGTCGAAGAGTACGTGCCCGCTTTTCATTTTTGGGAAGGTATATCTTTGAAACCCAGCTCGCGTTGTTAAAGTCAGTTCTGCTTTTATTCCATAATCATCCAATAAAATGGAATAATATCCGGGAGAGGCCTTTTCGTTATCATGGTTAATTCTTGAACGGTATCCGGAATCAGGATCATCTTTTGTTCCTGGCAATATCTTTATTTCTCCTGTTGCCGGCATTGTTAAAAAACTCCCCATGGACCATGAGTGGACATGCCCAAAACCGGCAATACTATTAATTCCAAATTCATAGCCGGCATCCATCAGGTATTCATCGGTATTGTCGGGACTTAATTTTACCATCCCAAATGGCATACTTGGCCCGGGGAAAAGCATCCAACGGCAACTGGAAGTACCTAGTAAGGGATCAACAAAATCTACCGGTTCTTTATCTGTTAAAAACGGGCTACATCCTGACAATAAAAAAATAGCTATTAAGCTGATAATATAAACCGAATTTTTCATGCCGATAATTTTTAGTTATTTAGTGTCTCTTAGAAGTACTATTTACTCTTGCCACCAAAGTTGGTTTGCCTCTTCGCTGGTAATAAATCCGTGATACATTCCCAACCAATAGGCTTCAAGATATCCTACACCTCCTATTTCTGCTCTGAGGGCTCCAACGTCGTTCAGGATCAGCGAAGTATCATCCCACGATTCCCCTTTATTTTTACTAACGTACACCCCGGCCGGAGTACTTACATAAATATCGTTTGAATATCTCGAAGTAAAAATCTTGTTTACCCGTGGGATGTATAATCCATTATTGCTGATTTTCCATGTTTTACCGGCATTATGAGTAATTGCCACACCCGATTCAATCATTCCATACCAGGTGTTACTGTCTTCTTTATCAATAATCAAATCCTGTATCGATAACATTTTAAGTTGATCTAATAATTTCGTTAATTCGTTGACATGCAGCGACTTTCCTTCTTTGGCATGAATCATCCATTTATAAATAGGATCTAATTCTTTTACAATCGGGACCCAACTTTTACCTTCATCTTCACTTACAACAATAATATTTCCTTTGAATGCCCAATCGGAAATTAATATGGCACTAAAAATTCTTTTACCATGCACCTTGGTCCATATTGGTTTTCCGGGGAAGGTCATAACTTCACTAAATCCCCTACCACGGATAGCAGGTGCCGGTGGCGACCAATTTAAATCATTATTAGTTTTGCAATACAATCCCTGTGCTGTTTGCATAAACATATTTACAACTTTATCATCAATTTCAACAGCAAAATTCTTAGACGATAACCTTGGTGTTTTCCCACTTATTAATTCCCAGTTCCCTGCTGCCCCCCACTCACCAAAATCATTACTAACATAAATTCCTTCGGAAGAAAGGGCATAAATGATGTTTGAATTTTTACTTTTTTGATAAAATCGATCGACCACCAAATCTGAAGATTTTTCCCAGGTATCCCCACAATTAAACGAGCGATAAATACCATGTTCTGTTGCGGCAATAACGAGCCATCTGTAATTCGAAAATAACAGGATGTCGTTAACCCCGGAAAGCCCATCCATTTTTTGCCAGGTTTCACCCTTGGTCAAACTTCGATGAACACTACCATTTGTTTCTATGGCGAATTGCACATAATTATCGTAGGGCGAAACTTCCAGTACGTTAATAGTTCGGCTTAACCATCCATCCAATGCATACGGAGAACGTTTCCATTCATATTCGTTGTCCGATGGGCGAGCATAAACCGGTAAAGGATGAAGAGCTTGCTTGTCTCCATTATTATTGTAAAACTCAATATCGTTTCTAATGCTGTTCATCTGGGGTTGTAAAATCCTGTTTGTGGGAAATGTTTGCAGGTTCCAAATCGAACCTTCACTATCCCCAAATTCATCACCCAAAACAGCCTGATAAATAAAATTAAACCACGATAATTTGTCGTTTTTGTGTACACTCCATGAATCTTTTACACATTTTTTATAAAACGCCAGCAAGTCTTCATCTTCCTCAATTATATTAAGAAGGTAAAGATCAGGAAGCAAATGATCAGTATCGTCGTAGTTTTCGCGTTCTTCTCCCATAAAATTTTCCTCTGAATCTTTAAATTCGCGATACTGAAGTATTTCAACCCACTTATCGTAGAGCTCTTTCACTTTTTTATTGCCTGTAATAAGATATGCAATTTTTAACCCTGTTGTTGCCATAATTGAACTTCCCGATGGCCTTGAATCACCATCGAGTGCACGCCAGCCGCCAATCAGTTCGGTACTAATATCTTCACCATTTTCGAGCATAACATTCATGTTATTTTTTAGATGCGCCCAATTTGACATATCTTCAACAATTTCCCTGATATTTTCCTTTTGAATACTATCAGCAGCAATAAAATAGTAAATACCCAGGCCCCTAAAAACCTGGTCGTAATTATGATGGCTTGGGCCTCCCCGATATCTTAAGTTAGAAAACTCCCCTACCCCTTGTTTCCATAAATCGCGGGAATTGTCTTCTCCCCAACGGTAATGACGTTCGGCGTACGTGGGTCCATGACCTAAAGCAAAGCCTCTTGCCAGATATCCAGCTTGTCCACTAACTAAAGTTAGTTTTCTTATCCCGGAGATTATTTCATTTGCCTGTTTATATGCAGCCTTGAATTCCTTATTGTTTTCGCCTTTCGTTTTTCGTAGAAATGCCACATGGAAAGCCTTGGCCGTTATAAGGTTTCCCGTCCACGAGCTGGTATGGGCAACATTTGACAATCCGGTTGTTCCATGGTCCACAAACCAACCTTGTGGCAATTCACCTGTTGTATTTAATATTTTCCATGCATCTTTTTGCGAACCATTATAAAACCTCGTTGGGGGGCGCAACCTTACCGACGATGGATATGTACCTTCAATATTGTGACGTTCAATTGTATTCTTTTCAAAATAAACTGCTTTGTCATTTAATGTTTTTTTCCAACTTCCACTGTCATGGTAATCGCCTGCGGTACGATATTCTATATCCATATCCGGCATCAAGTTAGATTGACTATTAACATCAACTTCCATTTTTTGTGCAAATAAATTTAATGTTGTAATGAAACTTAAAAAGCACGTAACAATTAATTTTCTGTGTTTTGTTTTCATTGGGTGTAATTTTACAAATTGCTGTTTTTAAGCTGTTTATTTATTTTATGATAAATAAGGCATCCGATTTTGGCTATTTTCTCCGGTTGTTTGATTCGTATAAACATTTACCCGTTGCCCCACCTTCAAAAACAAAGGCAGTTTTTACAAGGCTCAGGTCGTTACCCATAACAGTAAAATGTCTGTTCTTTTTACCTTCAAATCGCATAAATACATCGCAAGCCTCAGGTACAAAACAGCCCCGGATAAATGCTCCCTGAACATCCTTAAAATCCATCATTGCTGATCCACCTGGCACAGACGGGCCAATATATCTGTCAATTTCCAAATTTTTCACATCGTCACAAATCAAAGCCGGCCTCTGATCCGGTTTTTCCGATCCAATATTGATACTCCGAAACCTAAGGTCATTTACATGCCGACAATAGAAACCATTGGATGGCAATAATTTTTTCATTTTTGTTGCATGATCCAATTTTAGGGCTGGATCACCTTCGAGAACTTCTTTAATTACATAATTAGCCGGAAAAGCATTCACCACCTTCAACATTTATATCAATGTCGCTGATAGAAATATTTTCAACCGGATATCCTGGCAACCCGGTAATATCTGATCCCCGTGGCCCAATATCACGAGCAATAATGTTGCTAATATGAACATCACGCACAGAGCCAATTTTAGCCTTAGGTGCGTTGGGAAATTCCGGCAATTCAGGATCGTTGAGGTTGCGAAGAAAAGGCCGTGCACGATTGCGAAGGCGAATAAAAAGTATTGCGTCCATACCACGCACTGTAATGTTTGAAATATTTATCCGCTCGAGAAACCCACCATCAATTATCATCATTCCAATAGCGCAAACACCACGAGGCACCCGGTCCCAATCCTTTTCATCCAGACCCGGTTTCCTGATAGTGCAATTTGTAACAGTAATATTACGAAATCCACCGTTAGATTCCGTTCCAAGTTTTATACCCTGAGATGCCGTACTTAAAACACAGTTGGTAATAGTTATATTTTCACTTGTTTGATCAGATGTACTTTTAATAGCGATAGCGTCGTCATGGGAGTGGATATAACAATTTGAGACCCTGACGTTTCTACAACAGTCAATATCCATTCCGTCGTTATTTAACCCTTCGTAACTGTTGACACGGATTCCATCTATTACCAAATCATCGCAATCGAGGTAGTGCTGAACCCAAAAAGGGGAGTTAACCATTGTAATATCCCTGATCCGGATGTTACGGCAACTTACAAAACGGATAATGTGGGGACGTTGACGAAATTGCCGATTCAATTTACGATAAATTGTACCTTGCCCGTCAATTGTACCACGGCCTTCGATAGTTATATTCTCCAGATCTTCAGCAAAAAGAAGGCTGTGGTGGACGTATCTTTCGGTGAAGGAACGAAATTGTGTGGAATGCGAAGGAAAATCGGCAAGGTCGGTGCTTCTTAGTAATGTTGATCCTCCTTCGAGGTGCAAAGTTACATGATCGCACAACATAAGGCCACCCGACAAATAGGTGCCCGCCGGAAAATAAACTGTACCACCACCTGCCTTACTCGCAGCATCTATAGCTTTTTGGATTACGGGCGTATCTTTAATCTTTCCATTACCGGTAGCACCAAAATCTGTTACATCAAAAAAAACAGTTTGCTTCGAATTGGCAGAAAAGTCAAAAACCATTAAAATGATCCCAATAAATAAAAATATAACTAATGGTTTGTATGGTATTTCTGATTTTTCAGGATTCATAATAGTCTCTATTTATTCATTTATCATCATCGGTTTAACATTAAAGTAAGTGCCAACAATTTCACTTTGCCAATGGTCGTTGGGATTTGTGCGGGAATAAACTACCAATAAAATATTTGGAGCGACTTCCGCCAATGAAATATAGTTTCCACAATCTGGCGGATAAATGTCATTATAAAATGGAATAATAGGACCCCAGTTTTCGCTTTTCCCATCGTTAAACATTATCCAATTGCCTGGTCGTCCATACGTCATTGCAATGATTCCATTTTTCATAAGCAATGCATCGGGCCAAACTCCATGTGTAGTTATGGGGTCTGGATAACTCCAGTTTTTTCCACCGTCTATTGAAACACTTTTGTAAATAGCTGTTTGTTTGCCGTAACTAAAAGGCATTTTAGTATTCCAATCGTTGTTATTGTAGCTCCCCAAAGAGTTTTGGTAGCTGGCCCCAGATCGAATATAACATATCACTTTTCCATCGGGAAGAACAAGTAAAGCTGATTCGTTAAAACCTTCACCCCGTACATCATCTGCCATATCGAAGGCGATTGTTGAAAGATAATGCCAGGTTTTGCCCCGATCAGTTGATTGCAATGCCAAAACACGAAACATTTTTTCGTGCAAATTTCCTTCTGGATTTCTAATGTACATGCTCACGAGCAAATTCCCATCGGCGAGCTTTACTATTTTGCGACACAAAACACCTGACCAATCAGCAAATTCCTTTGGAAGGAAAATTTTAGCGGGGTCGCTTTCCCTGCTTATTCCATTGTCTTTTGAACGAAAAAAATTAGCCTCAAAAACTCCTTCCTCGTTAATCTTTTGTAAAGAAACTTCAGGTCTTCCCTCATTTGTTGAGCTTCCTGCCGGATTAGCAGATTGAAACATAATCACTTCTCCATCTGATCCGGGATACTGATAAGTAGAATTTTCAAGGATATGATCTACTTGTTTCCAGCTTTTTCCTCCATCGGAGGATCTTCTGTTATACACCTGGATATCGCCATTAGTAAATTTAAAAACACTGCCAGCCGGACAAAAACTTTCGTGTTCAGGCGCGATAACATGAGTTTCGCCTCTTATAACTTTTATTCCGGGAACATAACTCACCCTTGATTTTACCTTTTCAAACTCAGGATTAAAATCTATTTGGTTTTCCTGAGCAAAAGACACAGGAGAAAATATTATTGTTAAAATTATTGCAAATAGTGTGTTTAAAAGATAATGTTTGTACGTTTTCATTGTAATTTATTTTAATGTCATTTTTTTAATGCCCGCTTAATTTTTCTGAGGTGAGTTCTTGTTTTTCAAGTCCTTCTCCTTCAATTGAAATTTTATAAGATTCCAACCCGCCTCTTTGGATATATCTCACTTCAATTTGATGTATGCCCTTCTCCAGATAAATTTCTTTTTTCAATTCCTGAAATCCGAAAAAGACATCATAAATTAACAGTTTACTATCAATGTATAATTCGCTGTCATCGTTTGAACTGCAGTAAAAAGTATAGTTGCCCGATTTTTCAATATTAATATACCCAATCATTAATAAAGCATATTTTAGGACTTTTGGTCCAATTTCCCCAAGACTAAAATCAGGTACAATTCCTGTTCTGATTGGAGAGAGCTCAATTAATTCCGGAATGTCGTACCAACCCCCTTCGTAATATTTATATTGAACTCCATCCACCAGAGGAACCTGTTCGTATTTTGATGTTACCCCAGAACTGGGTTCATACCCATTTTTAAAAGCTTTTGCCCTAACGGTACAAGTATTCCCAATTTTAATTGGTTTTCGATATAACATCGAAGTTGCAACTGGTTCAGCTCCATCTAAAGTATATCTTATTTCAGCCTTAGGATCAGTACATGAAAGTTCAACATTTAAATCTTTATTAAAATATGAATTTGAAGGTTCGATTTGCGGATTTATGACCGTAGCCTTATCTAAATTTACTACTGTAGTGCGGCTTACATTTTTGTTCTTAAATACTTTCGCCTTAAGTAACACTTTTTCGGTATGTTCTACAGGAGTACTGTATTTTTTCGACGATATTGTAGGCTCTGTCCCATCGAGTGTGTAATAAATATCACTATTAGGAGTGAAGGAAGAGATGTTTATCAAGCCAAATTGATCCCTTTTTACAGTTGGTTGAAGTGTAGCAAACAATGATTTGTAAGGAAAGTTACCGGCAAATTGAAGATTGGCCAATTTGATTGATTCATCCAATACTAATGGTTTATCAATTCGGTTAAAGTTATTGCCGATCAAACCAACTTGTTCACTATTATTTTCAATTTTTAAAAAAATGTCTGTTTTGGCAGGATAACATTCAGAAATAAATACCTCGTTGGTATTCTTTAAAGTTACCTGTGGAATTTCAGGTGATACTTCTGCATGCAAATTGTATATTTTCAATTTATTTACATCATCAAAAAGTAGGGCAGTCCTTTTTTCAGCAGTATAAAAATCAAAATAAATATCCCTAAAAGTAATCTCTTCAGCGTGTCTTACAAAAAATCCATATGCTGGTAAATTTCCAAAACGAGTACTTTCGGGATAACCATCCACATCTTCCGGAATTTCCTTTTGAGCATCCAACAAAGTTCCCCCACCGGCAAAACTTATTCTGACATCATTAATAGAAACATTTTTTATAGGATGATCTTTCAGCCCAAGGATCGAACAGCCTGTATCTCCGGCTCCGGTTGCAATTATGTTGCTGATTTTTACATTTTGAAAAACCCCTGTTTTTGGTGTTTTAATATTTTTCCGATATTTCCTTGCCCTGTTTCCAAGTCTTAAAAAAATGGGGGCAATCATGTTTTCAATTGTAATATTGGAAATGGTAATTTTATCGAGAACACCACCATCCACTAACTCAAGAGCAATTCCTGCCTGTCCTTTATTAGTTCCCGCAACGCGCTCACCAACTGTAGAGGCTTTTATTACACAATTGCTTATTGATATATTTTTAAAGCCCCCCGAAGATTCTGTTCCGGCTTTTATTGCATTAGTCCGGGTACGGATAACACAGTTGCTGATACTCACATTTTCAGTTGGCATTTCTGCTGTGCTTTTTAAAGTAAGGGCATCATCTTCTGTATCCCCAAAGCAATCCGACATAACAACATTTCTGCAACCATCAATGTCAATCATATCGTTATTTGCACTGCCATGGTTAAATACGTTTATATTTTTAATTGTAACAAATTCACAATTTAGATAATGCTGCATCCACATTGCTGAGTTTCTCATTGTAACTCCTTCAACCAGAACATTTGAGCAACTTATAAAACGAATTGCATAGGGGCGGTTAATATAATTTTCACCGGGAACATACCGGGTACTGTCTTTATAAAATTTAATCTGCTCTTCCCATTCTTCTTTGCTTGGGTGAATATCCCTGAATTCTGTTCCTCGTCCATCGATAGTTCCTCGCCCGGTAATAGCGATATTGTGCAAACCTTCGCCCCAAATCAATGCCCTTCCGGTGTAACTATCCGTAAAAGATGCAAAATCGCAATTATTGAGTGGGTAATCTTTATGTGTGGTGCTTCCCATTAAAATTGCCCCAGCCTCTAAATTCAGGGTTATGTTATCTTTTAGATATATTGTACCAGAAACATAATCTCCAGCCGGAAAATTAACAACACCACCTCCTTGAGCAGAACAGGCGTCAATCGTTTGTTGAATGGCATTTGTATTTATTGTTTGTCCATCACCAATTCCGCCAAAATCAGTAATATTAAAAATGTTTGTCGATTGAGCTGAAACTGATAACAAACTAATCACAAATACATTAATCGAAAATATTATCCTTAAATTTAATTTTTGAAATGAATTTCTCATTTTGCTTTTTGGTATTTACCAGACTGTTGTCCGATTGCTCCTTTCAATATTGTTGATTCTTCAAACCGATGTTTACAACATAATAATTGCCAGTCAAATTTTGTTGAACCTGTTATTCAATAATAAAATCTCTGATACTTTTTACTGGTTCATCTTTGTATATTATTTCTGCGACAAGCTTGTATTTCCCATTTTCTGATGGCATTTTCATGGATAAATTATATACGTTTTTCCCCAACATTTCTAAGTCGCATTCTATATTCTGCTGAGACACAACTTGTTCGCCTGATATGATAGAAAGTTTAATAGTATCAAACCACTTTTCATAGGTATCGTTTATAATATGTACAGGGACATCAACAGTAGCTCCTGGTTTAAATGCTTTATCCCATACTTCAATCATTAAACCGACCGGGCTAAAAGACGGTTTTACATATTGAAGAAAATGCGGCTCGTAAACAAGGTTTTTAATGTCAGTAAAGTTGTCACTGGTTTGACCACGTGGAGCTTCCGGACGTGAATACCCCAAACCACAGAAATGCATAATTGCAGCAGAATTACGGTGTACTCTCCAATATTCAGTAAGAATGCCCAAGTGTTTTGAATATGCTTCATGCTTTTTTTCAGGGGTATCGGCTTCCGGAAAACAGATTCGAAAAACTCTATCAGTAAGTGTGGTTGGAGAGCCATCGCGGTTTAGCCAAATCCATGCGTATTCATTTACAATTATCGGGTTATTGTATCGTTTTCCATCAGGTCTTGGAGATTTCATATTTGGCCCGTTAAATGGAATCCTGACCTCGGTTAACAAATCTTTTAATGGTCCAAGTTGAGAAGGGAATTGCCCTCCATATGGACCTGGCTTTGAGCCTTCATTATACCTTTGAAATAAATAGGGGTGAGTTTCGACACAATCTGATTCGCTAACCGGAGCACCCCAGCCATTGTCCCATGGGCGATTTGATAAATCGTAATGTCGCACTTTTTTGATGGCATCTCCCGTTACATCAGTTACAGTTTCATTTTGTGCATCCCAAATAACTACGGATGGATGATTCCAACGTTCTTCCATCCATTGATAAAATTCAGTTGAAAGATGGGTTGAGGTTAATCCGCCCTGAAACTCTTCAAATCCTTTGCTTAATGTCCAGATAGGAAATTCATCCTGAATAAGGAAACCTAGGCTGTCAGCAATATTGTACCATTCTTCGGGAGGAAAACCAATACAATAACGAATGCTGTTCCAATTCATTTCCTTGAATTTCTCATGCAGTTTAGTTACCCATTTTTTATCCCATGGTAATCCATTCCTTTCTGGGTCTTCAAAAAAACGGAATATACATACGTTTGTTCCCCGCATGTAGTATGGTTTTCCATTTAGCATGGCATAACCCTTGTTATTGTCAAAATAAAAATTTCTCATTCCAAACCGAACTTTTACTTTGTCGTTTTGGGTTGAAAACTCTAATTCATAAAGAAATGGATTTTCGGGAGACCAAAGTTTGCAATCAGGTATCGATACCGTAAAATCGATATTTCCTTTTTCAATCAATTTAATGTTTTTATTGCTCCCACTTGCTACAACTTTTTTTGAAACAAGTTCTCTTATTACATAGGATGATTTAATAATTTGACCCGGATTATCTGTCTCAATATTTGCCACAATACGAAGTTCTTCCTGTTCAATATCTGGCACAGTTTGAATATTGCTTATAAATGGTCCGTTAGCTAAAATAAGTTTTACATCGTCGTAGATTCCGGGTATATATTTTATTTTTTCAAAATCATGGCCATTGGCCACGGTGTCAGGCAGATTATTTCTAGAGCCAATAGCAATAATCAATACATTCTCTTCACCCGATTTATTTAGTGCTGATTTAATATCAAAAACGGATGGTGTGAAATTGTAACTGTTTTCTCCGACAAGCTGGTTGTTCAAATACACGCTTGTGGAATATTTAGCCTTATTGATTTTTAATTTTACGTTTTTGATTTTGGCATGATCAAGTTTGAATTTTGTTTTATACCAAAATGTAGAGTTCTCGTAAATAGTATCTTGATTTTGAATAACAGGTTTTGCCATGTCAATTAAACCCGGAACCGGGACTTTACTTTCAAACACTGTGGGAATATCTGATTGATTGTCGGTGCTGGTTAATTCCCACGAGCCATTTAGGCTAATCTCCTGTCTTTCGTTATCAGAAATTGCACAAGCTCCTAAAGTCAATAATAATATTAAATAAATAAAATTCTTCATAATAATTCTATTTACGGTTTACTAAAAAAAATGTCATTTTTATTATTTTTTCAGAAGAATTTGTCATGCTGCTTCATTTAGATTTAGCTTTTGAACAGAATCCTTTAGGTAAAAAACATATTTATTTTGATGGATGTTCTATTCCTATTTCATCAACTCGAATAGTTTAGTGGTGCCATCTTTTTGCTTTTTCAATTTTATTTCATTCAACAATTTTCCGCTAGCCGAATTTTCCAATCATTTGTTTTAAAAACTATTAGTTTCTCAATCCCTTCGATTTAAGATATTGTATTAATAATTCCGGCTCATCGGTTTGTATAATGTTGGCTTTGTATTGAAGTAATGTAGGCAAATCCTCTTGTGCTTTTCCATCGCGTATTTTTTCGTCAATTTCACCAAGAGAATTAATCCAAACCCTGGCACCGTTATTTCTTATTAGGTCTGTTACTTCCGGTGTGTAGAAAGATGGATAGATATGAATAACCTTTGGATGAAACATATTAATTGCAGAGTCAGTCGTTTGGTAGGAGTGTGTAATAGGCATAAGCATTGAACTTTCGTCCAATAATTGAATCTCTTTCAGAATATCGTTGTTACTGCTGTAGTACAGAACTTGCTTATTTGTATTTGTTTTCTCTACTACTTCAATTATCTGTTTCACACTGGCAGTAATAATGTGAATGTCAATCATGAGATTTCCAGAAATCACTTCCAGGGCTTCTTCTAATGTGGGTATAGTTTCTTCCGCCGTTGTTCCATCCGTATTCTTTAATCGATATGTTTGAAGTTCAGCCAAGGTTTGGTCTTCAGCCCTCCCGATTCCATTTGTTGTCCTATCAATTGTATTGTCATGCATAATTACAACATTCCCATCTAATGTTGTTCGTGCATCCAACTCAACAATGTCAACGCCTAATTCAATAGCTCGTTTAATTGCTGAAATAGAATTTTCAGGATATTCTTTATGTGCCGCCCGGTGAGCTACAACCATTACATATTCGGAATTAGCATCATGGAATTTTTCAAGAATGTTATCAATGTTGTTTTTGGGGGCAAGCCCATTACAACTAATTTGTAACAGAATAATAAGAAGACTAATAAATGAAATGTAACGTTTCATAGTTCAATATTTTTAAATTTAAATAAATAGTTGGTTTGTTTTAATGTTACAATTCAATAATAGGTTCAATATGCTGGCCTACAGTTCACCTAAAATGGTTTGAAATTCTTTGTGTAAAATTGGTGCTGTTTCAGGTCCAAAAGAGTTTCCTTCGCCGTAAGGAGATTTTTTTGCTCCGTATAAATAAGGTGCTTCCACATCCCACTCGCTTTTTGGTATAATGTATCCAATTTCATCATTGGCTAATCCGAGAACAAATTTATATTTTCCAGGCATTAACTCACGTAAAGGTGGAGTTTCGACAGGTTGAATATCAAAATCTTGTCCTTCCGGCGTTTCAATCCCACCATTAACAATTTCGGGATATATTTCTCCCGGAACACAAATAATGCTAGCCGGGCCAATTGAGAATGCAGCAATTTCGGTCCGAGCAGTAAAAAATCCGGTAAGTCCTTTGTTCAGTAATCCTATAGCTGCTGCAAGTTTAAAGGTATTGTTGGCAAGTGGTAATTCAATTGTTTTTGCATGAATTGAAATTTGTGATTCTTCTACAATTGAATCAGGGTTTGCCAAAGCATTTAGAGAAAGTAATCCCAATTTTTGTCCTTGAGCTAAAAGTTTGTCATAATTGGGTGTTGTGAATTCTGTATCAGAGAAAGGTCCCTTTATTGGCATCGAACCACGTGTTGTCATTAATCCACCAACGGCACCGCTAAAATAAACTGCAGTTCCACCAACGCCCGGCATAATTAATTCCCCATTATTATATACACCTTTTTCAATAAATTCGCGAACATAATGTGGAAAGTCGGAGCTGATTAGCAGGTTATCGGCCCATAATGTTTCAGGGTGGTTTCCCCAGGTTACTACAACTCCGAGTGTTGAATCATTTTCTGTGTCGATGGCTTGAATAAAACGCATTCCTGCATCAAATACAATGGGCTCGCGCGTGTCCATTAATTGGTCTTTTGCACCTGTTAAATCTTCTGAAAATTGGAGTTTTGCAGGACGCAATCCTTTGACAGCTTTAGTAATTGACGCAAGAGTTTGACTCTTCACATATTTCATCATCTCTTTATTCACCCCGCTTTTCAAAGGACTTTCGCCCCAAATACCAATTAAGTCGTTGCTTTCGTGTGTGTGTGTACTCGAAATAACGGTATAATCTATTCCCAGTTCTTCAGGAATTTCCAGCCGGATATCAACAACATCTTCGTGCATAAAACCAATGGCATCGAGCGAAACCATTGCTAGTCGGGTGTTGCCATCATCAAAAACTACAGTGCGTGCCCAAACGTCGTCGTGTACTCCGTTGGCAGGCTTTTTATTGCTAAAACCGGCTATCCAAAATGCATCGAATTTTCCATTGTTATTGTTGTCGTTATAGGTGTCGCCATCTTTTTCATTAAACCTTGCATCGCCGTTTTTGTCGTTCCAGGTGTCGATAACTGTTGGAGTGATTGGAAAAGCCGCAAAACCTACTTTGATTGTACCAGGAGTTTCTGCTCCGTGAATGAGCAAATCTACTTCATATCCGGGATGACGATCACGCATATTTAACAATCCCAATACTATTAACAGAAGCAAAATACCAAGTATTGTTGCTCCAATTCTTAATAACCATTTTTTCATATTATTCAATTTGAATCTTAATCTTTTATATATAAAAAAGCAGGAAGACTTTGCCTCCTGCTTTTTACAATTATAATAATATTCTAATAAGGTTTACCTGTTCCCTGTAACAACCATGTTTTTGACCATGCACTGTTATTACTTATGTCGTTACCTTTAAAAGCCGTTGGTTCTAATTTCTCTATTGCCGCTTCTGCATTGACCGTATTTTTTGCTATTTCATCATCATAATGATAATAAAACCGAAGAGGTAATGCAGCTCTTTTTGCAGATTCGCCTGTTTGCAGATCTGGCAGACCAGTTCTTCGATAATCAAACCAGGATTCGGCTGCAGCGGTCCAACTTGCAATCCATTTTTGTTCAATTATACTTTCGAGGCCTGAATAAGGAGCACCGTCAATATAATTTCCAAAAGCATCGCCAACACCCCAGGCATTAAATGATTGTTCAATACCGACAGCATAATGTCCTTCCGGAGTTCCTGATGCCCAGCCATATAAAGCTGCTTCGGCTAGAATAAAGTGAACTTCGGCAGCGGACATTATTCTCATTAGTAACAAGGAACCTGCTGATTCTTTATA
>Ga0233437_1003698_pt1 | contig 19522 bp, 17 predicted proteins | sample SI_122_August201_FD_182714 | JGI IMG/M metagenome (GOLD analysis project Ga0233437, IMG submission 182714) | Seawater microbial communities from Saanich Inlet, British Columbia, Canada - SI_122_August2016_200_MG | ecosystem: Environmental > Aquatic > Marine > Inlet | place: Canada: British...
GCAGCGACCTTTTTTTTTCGCGGATCACTATAAGCTCCAAACTCATACATGCCACTCAACATCTTTAATAAAATTGGTAATGTCGGCCGCACGGCATATCATTGGGGAATCAACAAACTGGGGTCCATTCCAGGTAGTATGCGCGCCATTGATCGAATCGCGCAAGTGTCCACTCAAACTCTCCCATTCCTCGGGAAAAGTATCGTGGATATGCTCCCCATATCGGACGGAGCCAAAGAAGGACTCAAATTCGGAGTGAAGGCGTTCCACACTGCTCGTGAGATATCAGATTCAATTGAGAACAAGAACTTACCCCTCGCGGCCATACAGGCGCCTGGTCTGGCAGGTAATTTACAAGCTTTTGCAAAATCTCGGCAAACAGGGATGGGTATTCCGTACCGAGGTGGAGCGGTGCCTGGTTTTTAGTAAGCCCCATTTATTTAAACGCCGAGTCTTATAAGCCTTCCAATGCAATCAGCTCCTCAAGATTATCTCCCAGCCACGTTGACCGCGGCAATCCAAACAATTAGGGCATTTGGCAAGAATGTTATCAAAATAACACCCCAGAAAACCACTGCCAATCCAGGCGACACCACCGAGTTCATGATTCCAAACAAGCGCATTTTGGACTTTTCGAGCTTCGCCATCCACAAAACGATTACGATTGGTGGAGAAGATACGACAGCCGTCCCAATGTCCGAGTGCTTTATTGAATCTCTACGCACGGAAGCCTCTACACAGGCCATAGAGTTCATTCCACACTACAATCAATTGTTTCAGATGATGACTAATGCTACTATGAGTACACAGTGCATGAAGACCGCCAGTTGTTACAGCTTAGCTCCAAAACCTACTTACGTGTTGACCGCGATTGGCGCCAACGACACTGCCGATGAAATAGCAGTTACAACGACGACATCGACGGTTGATGCTAAAATTGTGCAGCGAATGATTCCACCCGTATTAGTACAAGGTCCACACAAGAGTGTTATAAGCCACTGGATTGGATGGTTCGGAAGTCTATCAAACCCGATTATTGATACTTCAATCCTGCCTGAAGTGAAGACATACATCACCTGGGCACCCAACGCGATTATGGCGTCTGGAACGCCGTCCGCAACATATTCCCTCTCAGGCTTGTACGCCACCATGACCGAGTACGTATATCCCCTGTACGCTGAAGGTTTAATGATGCAGCTCAAGCACGGAATTCCTGTCGAGTACATTTATGACAGATATCAGGTTAACACAGTTACTACAACCGCTGGTAGCGATGTTTCGTTCCAATGGTCTGTTGCAGCTAGGGCGGTCCGCAAAATTTGGTGGACGTGGCAATTAGCCACCTACTCTACCATGGGCGATGCGGTTGCTGGGGGGCACACCACCAAGTACTTTATTCACTCATCTGGTGGTAGCGCAGTTGCCAACACAGGCATAACCCAGGCGCAGCTTCTGCTCGATGGATCCCCATTCCCAACACATCCAATTACGGAGATGAACACCAGATATGGATACTTTAATGCTATTCGTGAAATGGGAGTACAAGGTATAAATAGCTTCGACAACAGCGTCGAGTCTCACAATGACTGGCTAAAACGGAAATTCTTCCAGGTCCACAGCCTTGATGCGTCTATGTTCGCAGACAAGTCAATTGTGTCAGGGTACGACACAGAAGAGTCGCAAAGTAACTTTACCCTAAACCATGCCGATCCGACTACAGCAGCTGGCAGGACACTCATCTTCGCACAGTTCGTTGCGAGAGCTTCGGTCCATGGTGGCCGACTGATGGTCGTCAATATTTAGACGCCGAACCCTTGTTTTTTTTCAAGACTATAGCCAAATGGAATTTCTACCTAGCTCACTCATCTCCTCAGTTAACTTCGTGAGCGCTTTCGAGCGCAACACGCTGAAAATAACGCCCGACCGCACCGATGCGAGCCCGAACGAAACCACCAATTTCGAGTTCAAAGATGCGGGCATTTGGGACTTATCGACGTTCGCCGTTCATGGAACTGCTACCATTGCAACAGCTGACAGTCAAATGCCGTTCTCTGAAAACCTCATCAATACGCTCAAAGTGCATGCGGGCAGTGATGTTATTGATTACATTACCGAATATGGGCAACTCAATCAAATGATGTCTAACGCCTTACTCTCAAAGACGCAATGCAATGAGATGTCTATTTATTCGACCGCCCCATTGGTTAAACCGTACCTTATCGACGTTGTCGCGGGGGGTGGTGCTACGGATGCCGTAAGAGAGGCAGGAGAAACTGGTTTGGAGAATGTTGCTGGCAACACAGGATTCGTCGCGCCCACAACTATTACGGGCAACGCCGCTGCGGCTTCCGCGACTAATTTACCCACGAACACAACGGATGACAGGGCGACGATTGTTGGAGAACTTGTAACTATTCTCAACGCAATTGGCGGCGAAGTTAAAGCAAGGGCCGATGTAGTGTTCGCGGAAACGGTAACGAACATTAATGCATGGAAAGAGACCCTGACAGTTGAGCCCAGGTTAATTGCGCCAACAATCGCGGACACTGGATCTGCCTCGTTCGTCATTTCGAAGTGGTACGGTTTCATGGGTAGTTTAAACGTCCCATTTCTGGATCTAACCAAGTGGCCGCACATGATGTTGGAACTCAACTGGGCACCCAACACCATTTTAGGAAGCGGCACTGGCACCTACGAACTTTCGGGCCTGTATGCAACTGTCGTAGCTTATGAGCTGCCCGCCTACGGGAACATGGTGATGCAAGCTCTTCAGAAAGGACCCATGCAACTCGTATTTGATCGTTTTATTACTAGCACATTCTCCACAGCCGCAGGACAGGCAGGTGATCACAAATGGAAGGTTCACTCCCAGGCCATCAGACGGATTTGGTGGACATGGCAAGCAAACGCGTACAGGACCCAGGCGGTTGTAGCTGCTGGAATGCACACACCAAATTATTTCGTTCACGCAAACGGGAATGCATCGACCATGACCGAAGTACAATTGTACGTGGACGGTATCCCAGTACCCAGGAACCCAATAACCGACGCAAATGCAGCAGGTGGGTATTACCGTGCCTTGTCTGAAATCGGAGTGGTGAAGGAGCCAGGATTCGATAATCTTGTTTACAGCTTAAATGACTGGAATATCCGCAAGTGGTTCATGGTACACTCTCTTGATGCTTCGTCCTTTGCGGGTAACGATTCGATTTCGGGGTATAACACTGGCGGAGTGAACGCCCAGCTCAATTTGACCCATTCCGACCCAGCCGCACAAGGACGCGTTGTTGTATTTACGCAAGCGACCGCGTTGTTGAATTTAATGTCCGAGAAAATGATCCAGATGACATTATAAAATGCCCAAAATGACAACAGTGATCGTCCACAAGCCTTGTAACAGGCGCGAAATGATACACGGCCCCCGCATTAAAAAGCAAATCCACATCAATCGCGTCTGGTATGTATAATGTCATTCCCGATCAGAGGTTTCGTCGTAGAACGTTCGGAGAGCCCCGATGTAGCCGCACTCACCAGCCGATTGTCAAAAACGCACGCTATCGAAATGCAAAAAATGGAAGAATCGATGGCGCTTCTGAAAGAGAGGATGGAAGAAGAAAAACGAGTAGATTTGGAACGACTCACGCTCGAAATGGAGCAAAAAGCCGCAACTGAAATCGAAGGTATTCTTCACCATCAATCGACAGAAGTGAAAAAATTGAGAGCACGCGATGCAGCCCGCGTTGAAGCCTTGGAAGAACAGCTAAAGGCACAACCAGCGATACCCGTAATTGGTGCTCTGAAACGTAGACCCGCTGGGTTTGCTCGTAAATCGATTCATGATTTGACTGCATCAGCCGAAGCCAAAAAGGCGGAAGTAAAATTAGTACCGTTCGATCGGACGAATGCGGTAGGTCAATAAAAAAAAAGAAAACATTTTTTGAGTGTGTCGCTACGCTCCATTTCACCAGTATACATCTTAGAAGGAGCGCAGCGACCAAAGCGAAGCCCGTCCGCGGGGCCGTTTAGGTGCAAACCCCTAATACATTCTCGTAACACGTTACACGCGATAATGCCACATACTTTATCTTCCTGTCCATTCTGTTCCATTCATGAATGAAAATGGGCCTATCAAATGTGGCTCCCTGCACCTTATGAGCCGTGAAAGCATATCCTGGCACGAACGACATGAAAAATGTGAGCGCATCAATCGTGAGCACCTCCTCTTGATCCCACCGTTTGAGGAATATCTTCCAGGTTTTGTCATAATGAATGCTCACGATCGTGAATTTGTCTGAATTCAAAAACCCAGCGGCTTTATGGGATTGAATGCACATTGTCTGCACTCCCACCGCGATTGTCCAGGGCTGTCTTTGGTCCTCTGCATTGAGTGGTATCTTCGTGCAAAACTTTTTTGACTCAAGTTTTTGGCCAGTGCATCGTGGGAGCACCATATGCTTCAGAATCTGCTCATTTATCTGCTTTCGCAAAGCGTTCGTGTACACAATGTTAATTAAGCACATCTTCGGCCTTTGCATGATGCGAATTGGGGCACCGTTCCCGTCCACTGGCACCGTTTCACCACTCAGGATTTGGGTGCACATATCAAAGATCGTCGTGTCGGATCTCTGGCAGATCATGAAGATTAACCGATTCCCGTCCGCTAACTCGTGCAAAATTGCAGTCTGTTCGAAGTCTGTCTTCTCTTCCTTCACGGGAGGGATTTGGTTAAAATCGCCCAACAGCACAAATTTCAGGTTCTTGAATGTCCGTTTGATCACCAGCAATGCATCCCAAATGTTCGAAGGAATCATTGATATCTCGTCAACAATCAGATAATCCAAACAACTCAATTCCTTGTATGCCCTTGACTGTGCGTGCAAATGCGAGATGTGTGAAAGATCCATGTGCAATCCCGAATGAAGTGTCTCACCGCCGATCAAACGGGCAGCAGTATTCATGTACGAAACGCACTTAAACTTCATTTTCAGCTCCTCCAGCCGCTTTATCAAGAACTGCGTGCAGAAGTAAGTCTTACCTGTCCCAGCTCGTGCATGTATTAATCCAGACATGTTGCGTTCGAGCACTGCGTTGGCGAGTTCCATACTTGGCGTGAAATTGATCTTCTGTTCGGTCCACTCAAGTTTTTCGGGCGCCCATTTATGAACGTAATTGTCAGGCATCGGTTTGCCAGGAGATGAAACAAGTATTGCGTCCTTTTCGAACATTAGCGCGGGAACACCCCTTCGTGAGACTTTCAACGTTCCGATCATATCAAACAAATCCTCGGTGTCTGGCAATGCCATGTCCTCAGGACATTCGTCTTCATCGACGTAGAGCTCATCAGTTTTGATCGCAGCCAAAGCAGTTAATGGGATCCCTGATTCAAGCCAATCGCGCATCATTCTCAAATGGCAATTCATGAGCACCTGGAAACGTATTGGTGCGGCATTCACGAGTCGCTCGACCGAACGTTGGGCACAGAAATGAACCTTATTTCCGATTGGAATTTCCCTGTATTTGCCAAAACCCATTCGCGCACGATGGCCGAACACTTCTTCAGGCTTGCAAATGACATGATAATCGGATTGCACATCCTTGCTGCGGCCGAGCTGCCCGATCAGGTAATTCGAAATTTGTTTGGCATTGTTCCCCAATGTCCTGAAGACAAATCGGATAAACCCTTTGAAATGATCCGCTGGGAGCAAATTCGCGGTTAGCAGTTCCAATTCTACTTCAATTTCAAAACCCCATTCCTTTAGCTGTCGAAGAACGTGTCCTGGGAAAATGAAATCGCCGCGCAACACGAACACATAAGCCATTTGCATCATTTCTGGGTTGGGATGAGTTACCTTGCTGACTTTGTACCACCCAGGTGGGAAATGAGTGTGAGTGTGTGGTCGCCATTCGTCCAGCGTAGTTAGAACAGTCCATGGTTCTTCATTTAAAGCCAGGCCAGATGTGTAGAACTTGCGGTAATCGACGGCCGTGCAGTTGTAACTAACTGTTCCCCACGGATTGCCGATCACTGGAGTGTGCATGTTTTGTGCGTGGTTCCCGTTGAAATAGTGCCGAGTGAGTGAATTAAACCCGCTGAGCAGCTCATCGTACGGATCAAATTTCGCCGACTTCTTGCGATTGCAAACGCCGCACAACACCTGCAGGTTATCAGTTTCGTTCTGGCCGCCCAAAGCTACTGGTCGGATGTGGTCGATTTGCAGGTCATTCTCGGAATTGCACATTTTGCAGACCTTGTCCCGAGCAAGAACTTCTTCTCGCATTCGTTTCGGGATTTCGGACCGCTCAGTCTTTTCGGCGAGGCGATCGAGTTTCGGGTCATACAATTTGAAGATCTCGCGGGCAAGTGTCTCAATACTGATCCCGCCAAACGGAATGTTCAGTGTTTTACAAATGTCCCAACTCATTGACGAATTTTTCAAATCAATTACATGAGTATCTGTTTCCTTAAAGTAGATTTGGATGCAGCGAAACCCTTTCCAGACGGTTCCCTGTGTTTGAATGATGTTCAGGTGTTCATGCAGATAGACCATCAACATGTCATGACAAGTTCGAGGTCGATTACCCACATTTCCCATTGGTCCGTCGGGATTATCACCCAGTGCGTGAGCTACCTGTGCGGCATCTTCGTCGAAGATAATGATCTCACCGACAGCAGTCTTGGCGTAATCGTACTCGGGATTGACCGTCACAGGTCTGCTCCAATCAATTGAGCCGCATCCGCGCTTACGCCCGAAGATCAGGTTTTTGCCCATTGCACCTTGCATCTTCGTGAATTTATAACGAACAGACTGTAGGGTTGCGCCGTCTTTGATGAAGTAACAATGCGAATTGAAGTACACGAACCGCAGAGGTGGATGCTTTCCATCCGTCGCTCCTGCGTGGTATTCCGCAATATCATCAAAATTAATATCAACTGCCTGTAAGTTAACTCGCATGCGCATGGCAAAACGAATCAGAATGTTGGTAGATACAGGCACGTTGATATCGTCGATTTCCAGAACCTCACACAGCTCCATGAATTCATGGCCTTCGATAATTTTGTTCTTGTGTGCGAGACGTGGACCAGGAGGTTCGTGAAACATCTTTTTGAAACCAGGAATGTTGCCGTAAATCTTTTTGAGCATGTCCAACCAGCAAAGACCCTGCTTTGTGTCGAAACTATCATCAAGAACCTGATCAACGTCGAAGCAGCCTTCGATAATGTCGAATCGTCCAAACATTGGCAGATCAGCAAGGAGTTTTCCGTTCCTTCGCACTGAAACGCCTAATTTGACGGGTTCTGTTAGCTCATCTATGATTAAATTGGATGAATCACCTGATCGTTCGTCCCTGAACTTGACCATGGCAAGATGTTGGTTGAGGACGCGGTCATGTTCGGTGCTGGTCATTTCAATTGAGGCGCTTCGGTAAGCAACTCGAACAGTACCTGCACGTGGACCAGTTCGGTATGTGTAGTCCGTGTCGAAATGATAATGGACGTCAAACATCCACTGGTAACGTTTGTGCCTTCTCCGCCAAAGCTCGCGTCTGCGTTGCTTTTGGGCGAGTGTCTGCGGTTTTTTCTGAGGCATTTATTGATGAGAGTGCTATATATGTAACACAGAATCTTCAAAAAAAAAAAAAGAATTGAATTACAAAAAATTGGTTTGGTCGCTTCGCTTTAGTCGCTGCGCTCCTCATGATTTGTAAACGAGTTAGAGGGGTGGAGTAGCTTTAAATTGCTAATAACTCATCAAATTCTGCTGCTGCCGTTATTGATATGACTGGCGCAAGTTCCTCTGGGATGGGAGGTGGTGGATAGTCAGGAATCCACGTTAAAGCCCGTTTCCGTTCGCGCATCGCTTGCATGCGCTTGGTGGAGCTATGAGCCGCACACAAGCCATATTTTGAAACAATGCTTTTGCCGCATACTTCGCACAATGTGGTAGGTTTTCGGCGTCTGTGCTCACCGCAGAGTGTCCCCTCCTTTGGTTCTCGGGTGCATCCTGATCCGTCACGTTTCACGAAAGAGCATGGCATTTTTTTTGTGTCGTGTATACATCCTACACATCAAAAAACTAATTTAGAATTAAAAAAAACATGGAACTTCGCTCCGTTACGGCTCCGCCTCATAATTCGTTTACATCTTAGAAGGAGCGCAGCGACTAAAGCGAGGCCGTAACGGAGCGCAGCGACCAAAGCGACAAGGCTTAGAAACCCATTTCAGCAAGTCCAATCATTGGTTCGATGAACTCATAGTCAAGACAATCTAAGTCCGCAAACCATTCGGGGGGAGTTTCGGTTTGATCTAACACCCTCTCTTTTGGGGCAGTCATGTACATTGCATCCCATGTGTGTGAATCGGCGACATCAAAGATTTTGCGAAACCATTCGCTGTGTCCTTTGTATGCCTCGTAAAACCATGTGAACACCCACGAAGTGATATCCTCCGCGCAGCTTGAATGCCTGTTAAGTTGGTCGAAAGTCGCCCACGAAATGTGGGCATCCTGATCGTCGTACAGATCGTCCAGCTTTTGTTCGTGGAATGTGTCCGCATCATCGTCATAATATTCATGGAGGGGTGCCCAACGAGAACGAGCATCGGCCAATCCGCCGCCAATGTTAATCGTATGTGGCTTGTCGAAGACCATGAATGGGACAAGTTTGAGCAATGACGGCGTAAACACCAAATCATTAACCACCCTCCGAGTTTCGGGATCGGCGATTAGATTGCGCATGATTGTTTTGTGGTGAGTTTGTCGTCTTCCCAAACACTTCGAGTTGAGGTAACCTGCGAGTTCGTTCATGAAAAAGTCGGCGAATGAATGGTAGCCAGTCAATTCCTGAACTCTTCGGTTTGCTTCCGTGCGCATGAATTCACCAACGCGAATTGTTGCGGGTGCGAACGACACAATGACTGATGTAATGTCAGTGTGAAACACAGGGAATAGAAGCGATGTGAGTGCGAGAGGCGTTGTTTTCCAGAGTTGCGCTTGCTCGAAAGAGTCAAGTTTGGTGTTCGCGTAGGAAATTGCCATTAAGTGTGAAATATGTAACATGTTGTTAAGTGTCTAATACGTAACACCCTCCACTGAGTCGCTGCGCTCCTCATAATTCGTCCGCAAACCAGTTTTCACGTGACTTCCTTCCATAATTCGTATGCGTTGCGGCTTCGCCTTGGTCGCTCCGTTACGGCTTCGCCTCATAATTCGTTTACATCTTAGAAGGAGCGCAGCGACCAAGGCGGAGCCGTAACGGAGCGCAGCGACCAGGCGCAAAGGAGTCCCGCAAAAAAAAAGAAATGTTTTCGGAGCGAACTTACGCCATCAACTTCACCATGTAACGTAACGCAACGGCTTCTTCCATTTCGTTCAGCGTCGGAAATTCGACGAACTCGCATTCCATCAACTCCGCGGTGTAATCATCATCGTACCACCCACGCGCATATTCAAACACACGAAAGAGCACTGGGTCTTCCTGGTCCGTTTTTCCAGACAGTTCGCGGAACGTTTCGTACTTCAGTGCGGGTCTAAAACGACCAAAGTCTGTGTCAATATCATCAATCGCAATTTCGAAACGCGCATAGTCTTTGCGAGTTCGTGCCATTTCGCGCATGGAAAGACATTCGCCAGTGTTTGCGTAGTGTTGTGCGCATTGGAATTTGAGGTATGATCCGAGCTGTCCGCCAATGCGGAAATAGAAATCGTCGATGTCACTTTGAACTGCTTCCAGACCTTTTTCGGTGGTGAGGTCGTGGTCAAAAAGTTCGGAAATGCATTGTGCTTTGAGCGAAGACATATGGTGTGAAATATGTAACATGAACTAACTGTCTAATTCGTAACACCCTCTACAGAGTCGCTGCGCTCCTCATAATTCGTCTGTAAACTGGTTTGCGGGACAAAAAAGTGGAGCGCAGCCCCTCCGTGAAATTTGGTCGCTTCGCTCCTTATGAGATGTAAACGAGTTTGCGGGACAAAAAAGTGGAGCGCAGCCCCTCCGTGAAATTTGGTCGCTTCGCTCCTTATGAGATGTAAACGAGTTTACAGACGAATTATGAGGAGCGCAGCGACTCTGTAGAGGGTGAGGTAGCAAAAAAAAAGATCGGGAATTCCGTTTTTATGATCCATCGGGCGTGGTTTCCAGCAAATTTTTTCGCTCCACCAGCAGCACTTTCTGCTCCGCCAGCAGATTTTTTCGCTCCGCCAGCAGGTCATTTCGCTTCTTCATCGCAGCATTTCGCTCCTCCGTGAGGGTTTTTTGCGCCCTCAGCTCGGCGGTTCGGGCTTTTATCGCGGCAGTTTGAATTTTATGCAGCGCGGTGATTTTTTCCAGGAGCCATCTTTCGATGTCCAAACTTCGACTGAACTTGCAGAGCTCAATCACTTCTTTCGTGCAACCAATGACCGATTTGTCCCTGGGTTCAGGCAGATCCTCCGAACCGCGCATGCCCAAGAACTCCGCCCGCAATTCGTCGGCCTGTGAGATTAACTCGTCAGTCACTAGTGCTGGATCGGTTTCAATCGGATGCGTTTGTGCGTAGATCCAATCTCGATTATCCACATGGGAAGTTCGTTCGAGATGCTCTTCGAATTCTTGTTCGCCCATCTGGTCTCCGAAGTTGGTAGCTCGTTCTAAGTGGACAGAATTGTAATAATCGTCCGCCTGCAATCCAGCTTCGATATTGTCACGCAAAAATTGGATTTGTGGAAGTGTCATTCTTATGTAACAAATCATAGAAAATGTGACAAAATTAATTACCACCGCGACGTCCTGCTCCTCCCCGCATCACGCGGCCTGTGCGGCATCGATTCCGTCTTTCTGGACCGCGGGGAACCTCTTGGAACCAATCCGCCAGATCCGTACCACGGGTGACCTGGCAATGGCGCCTCTCTTTCTGGAAGCGCTTCGACCTCACCCATCCACTCTGGGATTTGAATCATGTGTCCTTCCTGCGCGCCAGGTCTAGTAGAAACTGATGGTGCGGCGGTTCGTGTACCTGTTGTTCGTGCCGCCCTTGCTTGTTGTGCATGAAGATCGGCGAGGGCTGGCGCCATTGCGTACCCTAATTCTGCACGTTGTCGTTCCTGAGCGGCTGATGCCATCGCCATTGCTTGGGTTTGCTGCTGAATTTGCATTTGCACCTGCTGAGCTTGAACTGATCGGCCGTGAGTGACGTCCTCATTGAATTTGCCTAATGCGGCCTTTGATAAAACAGATCGGTTCAATGATTCTCTCTCGAGTTCTTCACGGGTCAGCGGAATAACACGCCTTGCCCATTGGTGAGTTGCCTCTCTTCCTTTATGAAGATACTCTCGATAACCCATCTCAGACTTCCCATCCGATACACCCGCGATGGTGGACGTTGTAGAGATTTTCTTTGCCTTTTTCACTGGCTTGTCAGCTGTGAGATTATGACTGGCATCAGCAAGGTTCTTCCTACGACGGTACGGGAAGGCACTATCCCAAGGTCTTCGAAATCCATCACGATTTACTTTTGGCCCTTTTGGCGCTAGTGATCTCGGCTGCGAGATGTTGATCACCACCTGTGGGGCCGCTTTCACTTTCTTCTTTTGCTTCTTTTTGTCTTTCTTTGGTGGCATGGCGGAATATATGTAGGGGGATGTTTAAGTTTACCCGATAGCGCAGCGCTTCGTCGGTCTGCTTGGCGTCAATCGCAAGAAAGTCGGACCGCTCGGGCAGCATGCGAAATATGTCTGCAAATTCGTCGGGGGACATATCGGAGGTAGCAATTTCTTCGCCAATGTCTTTTAACCACTTATCAGACCGAGTCTTGAAGATCAGCGTGAAGTTTTGACTCCCTCGAATGGCGGGGGGAAGCATCTTGTGGTACTGCACCAAAAATGCGATGCTACAGTTGTTGTGGCGTGACCTACAGACAAAATCAGAAAGGTACTTGTCGTTAACGGTGCCAACGTCGTCGAAGATCAACAAAGTTTGGGGATACCGCTTCAAGACCTTCCCATTCAACTTTGGCGGTTCTGGTGGTTTAAACTGGGTCTTCACCCACATCTTCATCACATCTTGATCTTCCATTTTATTCACCTCAGCAATGATTCGCTCGAAATCCTTCTTATCTTTGAGGTATTCGAACCATTCGTTCTTTCGGGCGTCTTGCTCTTGAACTAACTGCGTTAATAAACGCCTATTAAAATCCATGTGGTTTTCATTAACGAACCCCAATTCACGCATGTATGCCCACTTACCATCGGCGACCAGGTCAGTGTCGGGGTCAGGAAATCCAGAAGGCGAGATTAGAACGACGTGATCGAACTCCTGGGGGCTTTTTGATTGCATTGCTTGAAGCATCTTCGTGTAGATAGTAGTTTTACCAGCTCCCGACGGCGCAATGGCACTCATAATGTGTGGAGCGGTTGGAAGATGCGTGGGCTCTGGAATCGAATCGAGCAGAGCTTTTACTTCGGCTTTGGATGTGTGATTCATTCTTTTTCGCTTTATGTAAGCGGAGTTATAAAACCATGTCAAAAGCGTACCAGTCACAAGAGAACAAAAAGCGGGAGGAAATTCTCCTCAACCTGGGGATGGCATCGCGTAACCCCTACATCGGAGTTGATTTCAATGATCGGGAACAAGTGATTGAAGCCCTCATGAACATCAATGGTTTGGACAAGTTCCAGGCTGAAACAGCCGCCGATTTGCACCTTCGGGAAGATATGCACAAGACGGTGGAGGTATTCAACAAAGTGCATGCCGCAAAAATGGAGGAGGCCAGGTTAGAGGCACTCGAAAAGGCTGCGCCATCCACCTCCTCAGATGTAAACGAATCAGAAAGAGTGCAGCGTAGCCCACCTCCAACGCCTAGTGGGCCCGCCCCAGAGGACATGTTCGCTTCGGCACCAACTGATCGGATCGATAATTTGATTTTGCCTGAACTCAATGAACCGAACGGATTCACGGAAGCGGCTTTACCGCCAATTAATATGATGGTAACATCCTAATCACTACGTTCCTTCTAAGATGTAAACGAATTATGAGGCGAAGCCGTAACGGAGCGACAGCCCGTCAGGGTGTTTTTTTTTGGGGTTGTATAATGGAAGTCTACCGTTTCACTGTTCGAAGCCCAGATGCGTACGATGTCGGTCCGCCAGTCACATGGGCAACCCTTTCCGATCTGAATTACAACATCCGCCTCCCTAGGTGTGGTATCGTCAACAACGGCACCATCATGCTCGAAAATGCAACATTCATCAATCGTTCCACGATCTACAACGGAGCTAATGACGCAAGTATGCTCAGCACTGCAGCTGGTGCCCGCAAGTCCGAAATGAACGTGTGCAGCACATCCCTCCTCAGAACTGACTCATACGATACTGCCCGTAGCGCCACATTTACCGCTGGAATGAGTCGGACAATCAAAACTATCCCTCTCAGTTCCGAAAACCTGTGCGGGTCTACGGGCGGTACTGGCGTCTCAATTGGCCCCCAAAAATACTTCAAACATTTGAATATCCACCATGAAGCAGACACGCTAAAACGAGGCATTCCCATTCATGGTATGGATTTTGGCAATTTCGACTTCAACGTACAAATTCGTGACGTGGGTATGGTGCCATGGAAAAACACAATTCGCCACTACGCCATTACGTTCCTGATCATTAAATTTGTCCCGATTGACATAGCTCCAATGGACACAAAAACAGAAGTATTCCGATTCTCCGTGCGGTCCAGCCTGAACACCGTCGAACAGGATTTCCACATCAAACTGCCCCACTGTGGTTTCATTGAGAATGGGTCAATCGCGATTGAAAATGCGTCATTCATTAACCAAAACAACGTTGTAGTGGACCCTGACACTGCCTTGACGAAAATGTTGCTAAAAGCAGACGCCACTACGGCCCAATCCCAGCTGAATGTCTGCTCCAATAGCTTCCTTCGCACCGACTCGTATGACACACGGTTAGATGGGCCGTCTCCTGTTATCAAAGCAATCCCGTTAAGTGCCGAACATCTGATTGGTGCTAGTAATGGTTATACTTTTCATTCAATGGACGTTCACTTCGAAGCTGATACATTGCAGTGGGGAATTCCGATCAGGGGGTTCGATTTCACGCAGGCCGACGTTAATATTCGGATCATGGACGACACACTCACTACATCGTACGTAGCGGCCAACATGAAGCAATTCATGATTACGTTCATTGTGATCAAAATCTCTGAGGACAAGCATAGATTAACTACCCATGGCGGAATCTGAGACAATTTTAATCAACAGCTCCTCACGAGCATCAGGAAGCATCGCCAGTGGCACCTACATCCTTCCACCGAACCTAATCAGGTGCGATCCGAACGAAAGCATCACAGTTAAGCTGGAGTATTTTCAAGCTCCCCATAGCTGGTACAACGTTTCATCGACGCGTAATGGTAACATTGTTTTGGTCGAAGATGAGACCCAGACGGCCATTACTTTGACAGACGGCAATTACGACGCCAAACAATTGGCAAGTCATATCGGAACCGCTCTCACAGCTAATTCACATGCTGGCGGAACGTTCGTTAGCACGTGGTCCCCAATCACTGGCAAAATATCAATAACATTAACAGGTTCATCTTCCTCGATAACTGCCATTACGTTCGTGGGATCTGAGTCCATGTACTTGTTCGGGTTCACTTCGGCAACGGAGTCATTTCAAGACGGCTTGCTGACGTCAGACCAAATGATTTCAATCGGCAATGTCAAAGCCCTTGTCATTCACTCGGATATTGCGAAGCGTTTGTACATGACAACATCTGGTGCAACAAATCAAAGCAACGTGTTCGCAATCGTTCCCAACCTGGCTCCTGCGCTGGGCGAAGTTATTTACGAAAGCGCCAATGGGCTGGAGTTCTCCGTCGAATTGAGTTCCGTAACAGGAATTGGGTCCGTACTATTTGAAATACGTGACACTCGCGGGAACTTAGTGGAGATGTCCGACAATTGGATCATAGGGCTCAGCATAACCAAACAGCTCAACCTGCACACCCGATCTACGATGCGCATTTTTGAGATGATCCAAAAAATGGGTATCAAGTAGAAGTATCACGGGTTCAATTTTTTTTTGCTACCGTCCTATTTTTTCCCTCCAACGCGGTCCGAGCATCATTTCAAGCCTTTGCGCTTCGAAGGCAGGTATTTTAGGCGGCTCTGGGACTGGTTCGGGTTCTGGTTCGGGCGCTTTTGGCGGTTCTGGCGCTTTTGGGGGCTGTGCACTTGGTGGTTCTGGCTCGTCGTGCTCGGACTCTTCTTCTTCGACAACGATTTGCTTCTGAGGTTTCTTTTTTCGTTTGGGGATTGTTACTACGAGCGGCTCTTCGTCTTCCGATGACTCCTCTTGGTCGATTATCACTTTTTGGGGCTTCTTGCTTTTCCCGCGAGTCTTTTTTTTTGGCGGATCTGGAGGCTGCTCTTCATCATTTTCTTCTGCATCCGCAATAGCGAACTCTTTCATCAGGACCTCCATGCGCTTGGCTAAATCCATGCGTCTTGCAGGGGTCACTACCTTCCCGCGCATCGTCTCCATGAGCTTGTCTTGATCGCGCTTGATTTTCTGGTCCCGCTGAGCGATCGCGGCTTTCTCACGTAATCCTACCATCTCTTCTTTGGTCAGTTTGTTAAATGTACCCATTAAGTTGTTAAACGTATAAAGAGGTCAGAATCAAAAAACAAATGAATTATGCACTTGCTCAAAACGTGGTCAACCCAAATACACTTTTGGCGTACCATGCGACCGACCTTGAAATTATAGAAGAGGCAATAGTTGCCATAAATGCGTCAATAGCGGGTTTATCGTCTACATATGTAGCAGTGGTCGGCGACAGCATGACTGGAATTCTCGATCTCTCTGGGATAACGGGAAATGAGCGGCTGACACTCGGGGCTAGCACTTATTTGGGGTACAATGAATCTAGCTTACTTCTCGATGGTGCTGGGCACGACTTTCTTATTGGGGGAGTTAGTAAATTAACACTCGGTGCAACATTGGAGTGCAAAGTGCCGCTGGCGATGAACTCACAAAAAATAACAGGTTTGGCGAATGGGGTTGATGCGGGGGATGCAGTTAATTTCGGACAGTTAAGCAACTATTTACCGCTCATTGGTGGAACTCTCACTGGCACTCTCAACATTATTACGGCACCTGGGACGACCATTATCGATTTTGGCGACTCCCTCAAACTCTACGAATCGACACCCAAGATTTTTGAGTTCGCTCTGGAGCACTCGAACGCTGCTCTCTACATCGAGAACGTAGACGACGAGAAGCTAGTGAAGTTCAATCATGATCAAACGACGTTCGAGAAGCCAGTCCACTTCGAAGTAGCTGCTGGAACCACGGCTCTTTCGTTCGGCAATCACACTCTCAAATTTTACGAAGAAACCGACAAAGTCTTCGACTTCCACTTCCAACATGTTGGTACCTGCCTGGAGTTCGAGAACGCGGGCCACGAGGTCATTTTCAAAATCCAGGACTCCGCAATGACCATGGCGAAGCCTTTGGCGATGAGTGACAACTTCATTTCTGGGGTCAAACTAGCTACTGCCGATGATCATGCCGCCAGCAAACTCTACGTCGACACGCACGTCTCTACGAACTCTGTGGGTGTCGGGGACGCTATTTTGGTCACAGAAGTCGGGGTCGATCCAGCAACCGACACGACTGTTGGGGTGTCTGCCTACGTTGTATCAACAGGGCGCCCGCAGCTTGATTTGGTAACTGCTACTGGGTCCATGTCAATGCTCCGTTTTCGCAATCCAACCAGCACAAGAATAGGAAGCATCCTCTGGCTTGAAGCCACGGACGAGTTCCATTTCGGAACGTACAGCGGAACTGTGATGGTGATGTCTTCTGCTGGCCTAACGATGAGCAGCAAGAAAATCACTGGCCTGGCTAACGGGACGAGCGGATCTGATGCTATGCGATACGATCAAATTACATCGCTGTACGGCACCTGCGTCCTCGTCAATGGCACAGCAGCAATGACTGGTCCGCTTTCAATAATGCCATCAGGAGCAGACGGATTGCGCTTGCTTCTGTACGGGACTGGGCTTTCCTCCAACGACGCAAAACTGTCTGTGAGCTCATCTGGTCAGGTGCTTGACATCAATGCGCAGGCTGGAATTAATTTGTCTATCTTGGGCACTAACGCTCTGTCAATCGGAGGGCTCATCTATCTGTCTAAGCAGCTGCACATGGGAGGCCAGCGAATAGTCAGTATGGCCGACGGGACGTCCAGCAGTGATGCTGTGACTAAGAGCCAGTTAGATTCTCACACTCATTCTACGTATCTGCCACTGACGGGCGGTACTCTAAGCGGCACTTTGACCATGAACTATAATCGGATTTACTTGGTGGGGAGCGGTTCGTCGTACTACGATGCCTGCAATAAAGGACAGCTAGACGCTCACACACATTCCACGTATCTGCCGCTAACAGGCGGTTCATTAACTGGCTCGCTCAGCCTGGGAAATAACACATTAACTGGAGTGACAACCCAGACATTCCGCAACACCATGGAGGACAAGCTCATCTTCTATGACAACGCCAACAGCTACGACGACTACAAAATTGGGGCCGAGAGCAATACAATCTACGCCAACGTCCCAGCATCTGGATATCACCGTTTTCGACATGCCATGGTCGACAGCTTCGTTATCGAGCCGTCGCTTGCTTGGTTTGATTCGGATTTGAGCCTCCAAAGTCATCGGCTGCGGTCTGTGGGTAATGCTACTCAAACTAGTGACGCTCCCAACTACGGTCAAGTCACCTCAGACATTTCATCTGCTACGTCAGGCTTGCAGACCGCTGGAAATGTCATCTCAGTAACGGAAACGAACACGACCCTCAATACCAGCGGGACCGTGGGCGTGCACATTTTCAAATACAGCTCCACAAACGTAGGAATTGATATGTGCGTTGGATCTGGGGGTTATGCTTGGTTGGATTTCCACACAGGAGCAACAGACAGAACGGCCGCCATTATCTACAGCCAGCCAAGTAATTGGATTGCGATATTCAATAATGGGGGGTATCGCCTGGAAGTGAACGCAAGCAACATCAAGTTCCTGCTCCCGTTGGACGGCAACGCGAACCGCCTGACCAACATCGGGGTGGGCACAGCAGCTTCAGATGCTACGAGGAAGGACTATGTCGATGCTGCTGACAACTTGAGGCTCAGCAAGACTGGCGGGACGATGACAGGGAATCTGACCATGTCGTCAGCCCACATCGTATTGGGGAACAACAAGATCTATCAGACTGGCGACATCTACAGCGACACGTATGGAAACGAAGCCATGTCGCATTGGTACGGTGGAACCTCTGGAACGCGCTACAAGATCCCCTCCTACATGACTTTCGATGGCAAACAGGTGTGGGCAGTCTATCGGACGGGAACCTTCACGGGCTCGTTCACTATGGAGACGTACGTGACCAACGTGGTCGCTTTTGGAGGTTCTCTCAAATGGGGGGCCAACTCGAACTGGCATTCAATCCCGTGGCCGCTGGATTCTGAATATTCAACAATCTACCGAACCACTTCAGGCTCCGTTATCCTGCACGCAGTCACTGGTTACACGGAATACAAGGTGTGGCTTCACATCACCACAACCTAAAAAAAATATCCCTGGTAGCAATGCCTACCTTCCACCAAATCACACAGCGGCAAAAGCAAATCGATTTATTTTTGGGAAAAGGCTTCGTCTGCAAAATTCCAAAACCGCCAAAACCAACGGCGCCGATTTCCAAGCGGGCATACTGTGGGTTAATGCGGATGTGGAAGAAACAAATCTGGGGGCTGTCAAAAAGCTCGTGGGCGGACATTATGGACATGGAAGACCCTCTGTGATGCTCTCCATTTAAGATGGAAGCTGGTTAGAGGGTTCGAAGTCCATCGGGGAGTGAAATGTGAATCTTTTTTTGCGAGCCAGCGGGTGAAAGAAAACATCGGTATATAATATGTCCACATTTGAAAGCGACGTGGAAGACGATTTACGAACGCTCGGGGAGCGAATTGTGCGGATTGAAGCTGTGATCGACGTTCTGATCAAGGCAATAATTAAAATTAACAACGGGTCCGTCGTGCTCAATCTACCCGCAAAAATCAACAGAGTTACAAGTCTCGAGGCTGCGGGGTCAGATCCGTAACATAATCCAAAAGTCCCGCCACATAAACTGTAACCCGAATTCGTTATAGACTATACAAACTGTAACGAAACTACTTTTTTTGTATACACACGTTGCGAATGGCGTAAAAAATGACGAGTAGTCATTTTCCGATTCCAGGTGGTCCGAGCGGGTATTCGGGGTGCTCGTGACCTTCGAGAACAAGGCCCAAATTTCTTTTATCATTTTTGCACTCGGGCCCAGGGGCCTGAATACCTGGAATATGAAATATGCTACCTATATGGTCTATCGTCCTTTAAGCAAGCTTAAGTGGTGTTTTAAGGCTCAAAAACTAGATCCAGCATGATGAGGGACGAAGTACCAAAAGTCCCGCCACCACACTCGTCGTC
>Ga0233437_1003701_pt1 | contig 19510 bp, 13 predicted proteins | sample SI_122_August201_FD_182714 | JGI IMG/M metagenome (GOLD analysis project Ga0233437, IMG submission 182714) | Seawater microbial communities from Saanich Inlet, British Columbia, Canada - SI_122_August2016_200_MG | ecosystem: Environmental > Aquatic > Marine > Inlet | place: Canada: British...
TTTCGAAAGAAAAAAATTAAAAAAAATGGATCCATATACTCAATATGCATTAATTGCTTCAAAAGAGGCAATTGAAGATTCAGGATTGAATAATGCCGATTTCAATCATGATAGAGCTGGAGTGATAGTATCTTCTGGTATTGGTGGAATGCTTACATTTGAAGAAGAAGCTTACAAAATGGAACGAAAAGGTCCCAAAAGGATCAGTCCGTTTTTTATTCCAAAAATGATCTCTAATATTGCATCTGCAGAAATAGCAATTGAACATGATCTTAGAGCACTCAACTTTAACATATCTTCTGCCTGTGCATCTGCTAATCATGCAATTGGAACAGCATACAGATCGATTCAGTATGGTGATGCTGATATAATGGTAACAGGCGGTGCTGAGGGTTCAGTTACACCTTTAGCTGTTGCAGGATTTTGTTCAATGAGAGCACTTTCTACTCGTAATGATGAACCACAAAAGGCTTGTCGTCCTTTCGATAAAGATCGTGATGGATTTATTATGGCTGAGGGTGGAGGCGTTATTGTTTTGGAAGAAATGGAGCATGCTTTAAATAGAGGTGCTAAAATATATGCAGAGGTGGTAGGTTATGGTGCATCGTGCGATGCTTATCACATAACAGCTCCTTCAGAAAATGGAGAGGGCGGAGCTCGTGCAATGCAAATGGCAATAGATGATGCAGGAATTAGTCCTGATAAAATTGATTACATCAATGCACATGGTACATCTACACCTTTGAATGACCCTACTGAAACTACTGCCATTAAAACAATCTTGGGTGAACATGCCAGAAAAGTTAAGATAAGCTCTACAAAATCTATGACTGGCCACACATTAGGTGCTGCAGCTGGTATTGAAGCTATTGTTTGCTGTAAATCAATTACTACCGGCAAATTACACCCAACAATTAACTACGAAAATCCTGATCCAGCATGTGATCTTGATTATATTCCAAATGAATCTATTGAAATGGAAGTGAATTATACTTTAAGTAATTCTCTTGGTTTTGGTGGTCATAATGGAGTGGTTATCTTTAAAAAATTTGTTAAATAAAAAGTGAGCCGACACAAGTCGGTTCACATTATTTTATTTTGAAAAATATAATCAAGTCTCTTATATCACAAATAACTACAAAAGATTCAGAAAGCATAGAATTAAAGAAATTCCAAAAAATCATTGGCTACACATTTAGTAACCCATCTCTATTAATTGCATCACTCACACATACCTCACGTGAACCAATGAGTGTAAATGGATCACCTTTTGAGAGAATGGAATTTCTAGGTGACTCCATTTTAGGTTTAATCGTTTCGGAAGAGCTCTTTCTTGAATTTCCAGAGTATTCTGAAGGTGAGCTTTCTAAATTAAAATCTAAAATCGTTTCAAGAAAGATGTTGGCTCTAATTTCCAGCAAACTAAAATTAAAGAACCATATTATATTCAACAAAGATTCTGCCGGAAAAGGTGGGTTAAATTCAGTTCTTTCTAATACTATGGAATCGTTGATTTGTGCAATTTATCTTGATGGAAATATCGAAAAGGCTAGAAATTTTATAATAAAATTTATCATGAGTGACTATTCTAAACATCTCAAAAAGGGACACCTTGCTGATTATAAGAGTAAACTTCAAGAATATACTCAAGCAGAATTTCATGCAACCCCAGATTACGATATTATAAAAGCAGAAGGACCAGAACATGAAAAAATTTTTACTATTCAAGTTTCAATAAAAGATGATGTTTATGGATTAGGAATCGGTAACAGCAAGAAAGAAGCACAGCAGGATGCTGCGAAACATGCCTGCAAAAAGTTGAACCTCTAAACTTCTAATGAAATGAAAATATTTCCGATTTTCATTCCTCATCTTGGATGTCCATTCGATTGTGTATATTGTGATCAAGATACAATTACAAAAAGTAAACCACCTATTATTCAATCAATTTCTGATAGCGTTAAAAAATTTTGTGATAATAATAAATTGGAAGATAAAGAGATCGCTTTTTTTGGTGGTACATTTACAGAATTATCAAAAAAACTTCAGCAACAATATTTTGATGCTGTAAATGAATACAAAGACGCTTTAACCAGTATCAGAATTTCTACAAGACCAGATTCCATTGATAAAGATATTATAGATTTTTGTAAGAACAACAATGTTCGAACTATAGAATTAGGAGTTCAAAGTTTCTCTGATGAAGTTCTATCGGCAACAAAACGCGGGTATACTTCCCAAGTTGCTATTGAATCGTGTAACCTGATTAAAAAAAATAACATTATCCTTGGTGTTCAATTAATGCCGGGACTTCCAGGTTTCAATACTACTACACTCGATGAAACAATTGAAACAACAATTAAGTTAAAGCCAGATTTTGTGAGAATTTATCCAACGATAGTTCTAAAAAACACTATGCTGGAAGATTGGTATAAGGATGGAGAATATTCCCCACTAACATTAGAGGAATCTATTGAGATTACCTCGAGGCTGGTAGAAAAATTTAAAAAAGAAGATATTTCTGTAATTAAGGTTGGGCTACATTCGGATATCGAAAAAGATAGTATTATTGCAGGGCCTTACCATCAATCATTTGGAGAATTGGTAAGAGCTGAAATATTGAAAACAAAAATACTTAATAACTTTAAAACTAAAACTTTAGAAATTTCTAACAAAGATATTTCTTTGTTCAAGGGATTCAATTCTAGAATGTTAAAAGAAGTAAAAACTAAACTTGGACTACAGAAAATTCCAATTAAAATTAGTAAGAATATGAAGAAAGATAATTTTATCTTTTCAGATGTTGAACCAGATGAAAACTGGTAATTATGATAATAATATTAATACTGCTCTCTATTATACTCATCTCATTCTTTTATAGAAAAACTATTCCCATAATTGGTGGCTGGAAAAAGATTTTGTTGATCAGTTTACGCTCGATTTCTATAATCATATTACTTTTACTGCTTCTAAACCCAATTCTATATTACTTCAAAAATAAAATAGCTAAGCCATCTATTATTATTCTAAATGATGTTTCAGACAGTATGCTCCAAGTTGGAAATGAAGGATCTAAACTTGAGGTTTTTAAGAGTATTAGAAAAGAAATTGAAAAAACTTTAGCATTAAAAGATCATGAAATTATTATATTCGATTTTGCGGATGGTATAGATGGTAACACGAAATCTACAAACCTAAGTAAGACATTATTACAAACTTTTAAAAAGAATGATCCAAGAAATATTGAAGCAATAATCTTACTTTCTGATGGATGGCTAAATGATGATGATCTGGAAATTATTGTGAATTATAAAATCCCAATTTACACTTTTAATCCCATTTTTAACTCTGATGTTTTTGATCTTAGAATTTCTGACATCGAACATAATAAAGCAATTTATAGAAATGAGGTTACACCAATTCAAATTGGAATAAATTCTAAAAATTATAATGGAAAAGTAAAAGTTGAACTGTTTTCTGATAACAAAGCAATCAGCAAAAGAGATATTGATTTTGATGATAAGGAGTTTCTTCAACTCACTTTTGATGTCTCATTTATAAATAGCGGTTTCACTCCAATTAGTTTTAAGATAACAGCAGATTCCGCTGAAATTAATACTGATAATAACATTATAAATAGCGCAATTCAGGTTAAGCGTGACCGCTCTACAAACTTGCTGATATCTGATAATTTAAATTGGGATGCAAAATTTATAATTGGTGCCGTAAACCAAAATCAGCACTGGCAAAGTAAATTTTTACTTAAGAAAGGTAACCTGCTATCGGTAGATAAAATAGCAAACTTTGAAACCGAAATGAATGACATTAATGTTCTTACATTAATAAATAATGGTGATCTATCTCTAAATAAAAATGAAGTAGATATAATTGATAGATTTGTGAAAAAAGGTGGTGGACTTTTTGTTATTGGAAAACCAATTAAAAGTATCTCAAACCTCTCATCTGTTATACCTTTAGATATCAATAATACTTTTAAATCTACTTTTACTCTAACCAATCAAAGCAATCAATTTAACACATTTGCTTCAATTCAGAATAAAAGCATCAAGAGTATCCCACCTATTTCATATTATTATGCTCGTTCAAAAATTCAAGCTAAAGTTTTGGCAGAAATTAATAATGAGGAAAAAAGTTCTGCCATTATTTTCAATAATATTGGGAATGGGAAGATCTTAAGTTTTGTATTCAACGATCTCTGGAAATGGCAACTTTGGGATTCAGGAGATAGTTACAATGATTTTATTCATAATATTTTTTCATGGCTAGGTCAAACAAACTCCGAGCGTTTTTATGCATCATTAGATAAAAACTCTTTTTACCTAGGAGAAGATATAAATATTGATCTTCATGCTTTTGATGAAAAACTTTCTCCAATTAGTAATATAAATGCAGAAATTTCTGTTTCAAATTCTAATGGTAAAATTGTTCATCAAGGTTTTATGCTTAAAGCAAATAACAAGCACTATATAACAATTTCAACTCTTCCTCCCGGAGATTATAATTACATTATTACTGATAAAATATCTAATTTGCAAACTGAAGGTGAGTTCATGATATCCCACATTTCTCCTGAAAGCAGAGATATTGGAGTAAACAGATCTCTGCTATCATACATTTCTAATAAAACTAATGGGAAAGTGCTAAATAAAGCAAATCATTTTGATATAAGCAAAGCAGAAAAAGAGATCATAAAAATGCGTTATGAAATTCCAATATATAAAAAATGGTATGTAATTGCTATTTTTTTAATTGCGTTTTGTACTGAGTTATTCTTACGAAAACGATGGGGATTATTATAAAAAAAAACAGCCCGTTAAAAACAGGCTGCTTTGTAATCTTTTAGCTAATTATTAAAATTTTACCATCATTGATGAATTCAAGCCTATACCTTTTCCATAACGGAAAAATCCATGATAGAATGTTGCTCCTGTTTGCCATTCAAATCTGTCAAATATCAAACCTGTTTTGAATTCATAATAAATATTATCATCATATCCAAGTACAGCTTGGAACGGCAACCATCTCCATTGATAACCTGCACCTAAAGAAAATCCATTCTTGTAGGAATGCTGATTATTAATATATTTAGCCATTATCTGTAAACCGTCCAAGATAGTATAGTCCATTCCAACACTTACACTTGGATTAAATTTTACATAACGGTTCTTTATTCTTGTAGAATCATCTTCGGCAAATGTCTCTTCAATTGCTTCATAATCTTCGTCAAAATATAACAGATCATTTCTGTAGTATTTTTCATACCAGCCACCACCGAGATTCTTATAATTCAACTGCATGAAGATATCATCAATTTGAGCGTGGAAATTCCCATTAAAAATTGTAGCTTTTACACCAAATCCAAAAGATGGAGTAAGTCTCCCAACTGATCCCTCATCGGTATATTCAAAATGGGCATTATAGTGATAATAAAGGCTGTCATCCATTGATCCAAATTTCTGAGAACTATCATCAATAGATGCATACATCATTGAATAATCTAAGTTGATATTTGCACCAACATAAAGGGTCATATCCCTTAAATATTCCACAAAAGAGCTACTCTCTTCCTCTGGGAATAATCCGGGAATCATGCCAAAACTGAGTCCTTTTGGATATGCAAAATCTAGCGTAGCCCTCCAAAATGAAAAAACTGTACTGCCTTCACCTGTATTGCTTTCATACGGTCTGTTTGTATCGTTTCCGTATATAACCAGGTTAGAATACATTTTATCTAGGATCTCTACATTCCCAAATGTTTTAAGACCAAAATTAAAGTTCCAATACTTATGCCCGAAATTAATAAAATCGTGAGAAGTATTAAAGTCTAATAAAAAATCATCTGCTGTCAGTATACTCTTCTCACCATCTGTAAGTTGATGATCAGTTTGGAACATCAACATATCATCGAATCTTAATATAGAGTTATTCACATTTAATTCGTATGCACTAAAAGGAATATGGATTTGCGAAAAAGATCTATCTGCATTATCTGCAGGATTCTCTGGGAAAAAATCAAAATTTCCAAACAATGCTAAACTTAATGTCAGGGTAATTAATGTTAATAATACTTTTCTCATGTTATTTCTCCCTACTCTTCATCTTCATCGAAAAGATGATCACCAATATTCACTTCGATCACAAGATCTGCTTGGATTTTCAAACCACCTGTCCAGGCATCTTCACCTTCGCTGAATATGTGAATTCTAGGAGCTGTGTAAACAGAATCGCTAATGAAATAATCCAACTCTTCCTGCAATACTGTTACTTCCAATTCCTTATAATTATCACCGCTTGTTTGCTCAAATAGAGGAACCCTGAACATTTCAACATTACTTAAAGAGTCAGGTCCTTCAAAATTATATATTTCACTCAAAACACTTGTTGAGTCTTCAGAAACAAGGATGTCAAATCCAACTTCCATACCAGTGTTGTTCCAATATTTAAAAATAATTTTACCTGTATTATATGATTCGAACATTCTTGGTTCAAATGCTTCTGTATCCATCACATCAATATTTATCTCTCCGCTGCTAAGTGGGATGACCCACATTCCATCAGCTTCATAAGTCTCGATCTGAAGATCAGCAATAACTTCAAAATCAATTAATATTGAATCATTGAAAGAGAGATATGGTATCACTGTTCCATTTCCAATAAATGGATTCATCGTATATTCAAATCCATCTGGAATAATTTGTAACATTTCATTTATATTATATTCATCGGAACTAAATTCGACCTGAGATATTCCTTCTTCTACATTCAGGTTTATTGGTTCACCTTCATAACTTGTTAATGAAATTACTGTTGTATCACGTTGTGCAATAAGCTCAAATGAAGCTATCATTGGAATTTCTGATTCTATTGTAAAAATGATTGAACTGTTACCACTAAACATGAAACTGTCTTCATCCACTATTTCAGGTTGAATAAGATCAATATCTTTATAACCTTCTATTAGCTCTATTGGTTGAGAAGGAATTTGAGCATTTATAACATATTCAGCTTGAATATCTGTAATTTGAATATCCATTTGTCCGGTAGCTGATGTGTCAATAATTGCTGTTCCATCATCTGTTATTTCACCTTCACCAATAAGCTTAACTGTAATATCGTTTCCTATAAGACTATCCGCAAGACTTATAACGCCTGTAGCAGTTCCACCAAGAGGAGCTATGTTTTCAAATATAGCTTCTTCAACTTGAAGAATATCTTCACCATCTAAAATCTGAACTGTTAATGGTAAACCTTCTGGAGCATTTCCTAGCCAGAAAACAGTATTATTGGTAATCGTAAGATTTAAATTTCCACTCACAAATTTAATTTGCTCATATTCATCAAATGGTTCAAAATCTTTAACAATTACAAATGGAACTGTAATATCTGGATATCCTGGTATTACATTTACCGGCTGTCCATCTAACGCTGCTATCTCTGGTGGTGCATACTCTCCAAGTGAATAAACTTCACTATGAACTCCCGTATCCTCAATTTCTATATCACCAAAAAATTGCGATTCAGAAATTATTTCATAAAACTGGAGTGTATCTCCATTTGCTTGGAATGATCCAACTTCTTCTGCTATAGCTTCTGCATCAAAAGTATCATTCAAAAGAACCAAACGTACTGGTACTGTCCACGAAGGAATACCAATATCATCAGGAATCGAACAACTAATTAACAATAAAACCAAAAAGAATGGTAAAATCATTTTTCTCATATATCCCCCTAAAGTTTTTAAATTTGAAATCTTATATCTTAATTTACTATATGTGTGTTATATTTGTAAAAATCAAATTTATACGTCCAGTAAAAAATTATATTTTCCAATTCAATCATAATTATCTTACTTGACAGCATACATAACTTTTTAAATTTATTGGTAGTTAGAACATTAAAATGAAGGAGGATAACATGAAAAAAATAATATTTTTTTCATATCTATTCATTGCTGTTGTACTTTCAGCAGAATGGACAATTGTGCAAACTTTCCAGATTCCTGAAGGTGCATCTGGATTAGCATTTGATGGCACATACCTTTATTGTGGTATTTATGGTGCAAATGGAGATGAAGTTTATCAGATCGATCCAAGTGATGGAACTTATCAACTGCAATTCTCTAATGTGAATATTGGAGACAGCTTTGGTATGACTTTTGATGGTACTAATCTTTGGGTTACCGATCACGTTACAAACCCATCTGTTCCGGCTACTGCTTATGAATTGGACATTAATTCTGGTGCCATCTTATCACAATTTGATCTACCTGCGCATTACATGAGTGGTATTGCTTATGATAATGGTGATTTTTGGGTTACTGCTTATTATGATCCTGATGGAGAAATCTACAAAGTGGATAATACAGGAAGTATAATTCAGCAACTTCCAGCTCCAGATGCACAACCATGGGATCTGTGTTTAGAAAATGATAATCTCTGGATGGCTGATTATTGGGGAGATGCTCTTTATAAAATTGATCCTTCAAATGGAACACTTCTAGAAACTCATCCATCAGAGGGTGTTGATCCTGCAGGTATTGTTTTCGACGGTCAACATCTATGGTATTGCGATAATGGCACAGGCGGCTCTGATAACCTATATAAAGTTGATCTTGCTGGCGGAGGAGCACCTCAAATAAATATTGATCCAACAACGATCGATTATGGAATTGTAACTGTTGGTGATGTGATTAATGGGCAGTTTACCATTTCCAATATTGGAGTAGCAGATCTTTTAGTAGCATTTGAAGATATTACAGGTGAAGGATCTGAATATATTGCCTGGGGAGCTGGAACATCATACACAATTCCACCGGGTGGATCTGTAGTTTGCAGCATTCCCTATTCACCACAGGAAGCAGGAATTTTAGATGCAATTGGAACAATATCATCAAACGATCCTTTAAATAATGAAGCTGAAATCACTTTTTTGGGAACTGCAGTAAATAGTGGTCCTGAGATTGAAATTAATCCAACTACAATTAATTATGGTTCTGTACGCGAAGGAGCTGTTACAGGAAGATTCATTGAGATTAGCAATCAAGGGGATGAAGCTCTTGAGATCAATGAATTTGAATTTGATATCCCACAATATTTTGTTGATGATACAGTTGATCTTCCAATTATTATTCCTACTTTAGGAACATATGATGTAAGAATTTGGTTTATTCCGCAATCTGCCGGATATACAGAAGCGGTATTAACCATTCACAGTAATGACCCTGCAGCTCTTACTACAGATGTTACTCTAACGGGAACAGGTGATGATTCATCTTATGCGATCGGGCAGCAACTCTGGCAATATGAGATCAATACAGGCTACGACAATTCCCCGAAAGCAATTGCACCAATTTTTGATGTTACAGGTGATCTTATAGATGATGTAATTGTATGTTCTGAAGATAATTTTGTACGTTGTTTTAATGGAAATTCATCCGGTATTGCAGACATCATGTGGGAATTTGAAATCTATTCAGGCAATGTATATTCACAAAATAGCCTAATAGTTGCTGAAGATGTTGATGGAGACGGATTTAAAGATGTTATTGTAGGAACAACCGGCGGCGATAGGGCAATTCGTGCAATTTCAGGGAAAACCGGTGAATCTATTTGGGTATATAATACAAATAATTATGGAGATGGCGGTTGGGTTTATCAGGTTGATGTCTCATATGATTATAATAATGATGATGTTTTAGATGTACTTGCTGCAACAGGAAATGACGGATCTGGAACAGGACCACAAAGAATATTCTGCATTGATGGAGTTACTGGAAACGTAATTTGGGATTTCTTTGTAGCCGGCCCTAAATTCAGCTGTATTGGTATTTCTGATATAAACAACGATGGTATTCCTGATGCAATTGGAGGAGGTTCTAATTCCACCGAAACAGATGGTAAGGTTTGGGGAATAGATGGTTCGAATGGTTCTCAATTGTGGGAATTCACAACCGGAGGAAGCTCTGTTTGGGCTTTAGCAGAAGTTTATGATATTTCTGGAAATGGTCTGAATGATGTTGTTGCAGGAGACTTCGGAAGTAATTACTATGGCATTAATTCCTTTAATGGGTCTATGGAATGGAACGGTTCTATTAACCTTGGATTGATCATTAGGTTTGAAGGCTTGGATGATGTTAACGGGAATGGACATCCTGATATTGCAATTGCCAGAAGTTCACAAGATAATGCGATCGTAATTGATGGTCTTACTGGAGAGAATATCTGGTTACAACCTTTGGCAGATCAGCCATGGGTAGTAGATAAGATCGGTGACCTCACAGGAGATGGCATTAATGATATTGTTTGGGGAACATTATTCGGCAGCAATTTTGGTTATTTTATGGATGGTGCAACAGGGAATATTCTTTCACAAACATCCGTTGGTTCAGCTTGTGATGCTATTGCTGGTATCCCTGATGTTGCTTCAGATGGGTCTTGGGAAATGGTGTGTGGTGGTAGAAACGGAATGGTGATCTGTATTTCCGGTGGTGAAGCAGCTTCCAATTCACCAGAAATTTCTATCCCCGATCCTTCTGATATTGTTGAACTTTTGGGAAACTTTCCAAATCCATTTAACCCAGAAACTTTAATTAATTTTAACCTGAAGAAGGATGCCAAAATCTCTTTACAAGTATTTAATGTTAAAGGGCAATTAATTAGAACTTTAATTGATGAACAATTAACTATATCTACTTATAATATAGTTTGGAACGGAAAGAATGACAATGGTAATACAGTTTCATCCGGTGTATATCTTTATAAATTGCAAGCCAATACACAACTAGAAGTAAAAAAGTGTATTATGCTTAAATAATAATTGATTGAAAAGTATAAATAGAGGTGGAAGTTTTCCACCTCTATTTTTTTATTGACATTATATCTATATTATTTTCAATACATTAGTAAATTAGGTATTAATAATTTATCATAAATATATAAAGGGAATTGAATGAAGCGAAATGAACTAATTGACTGGCTATTTGACAACGGAGAAGCAATAATTAGGTATCGTACGGCAACTGAACTTGCTGATGACAAATCTGAATATAATATTTCTTCTTTAAGAACTGATTTAATGAAAACACCAAAAGCTCACTATTGGATGAAATGCCTCAAGGATAAACGCAGGTTAAACTATATTCACGGCAGTTATGATTACTGCTTTGAAAATGCAATGGGCAAACTTATCTTTATGGGAATAAAGGCTGGTTTTAATAAATTGGAAGATTCTTCAAAGTCATATGTAAAATGGTTAAAAGAAAGTATCGAGACAGAATCAGAAGAATTTATAGAAAATCCAATTGATTTCTTCTATGAAAATCTTATTGCTTCATTTTTATCTGCTTCAGGTTTTAAAGATATTGAGCCAGTTAACACTTTTATTCGTGAACGAATAGAGATGATCTACGATTTTACTAAGGATAATAATTTTTCCATTTTTGCTGATAAAGCAAATTATAAAGGTATCTCAAGTGCTTTTGACGATCATCCATTAATTGATCCTGAATTATACATTGATGGAAAATTTAAATTACCGTGGGTGCATGATCTACTGGCTTTTTCTGCATTTTACAATGAATTTCCAGAGAAGATCGATCATATAATTTCCTATATCTTAAATGAAAAATATCAGAAATTCCCAGAGGGGTACGGAATTGTAATGGCAGGTGTTAAACGCTATACAGTATTAGGGTGGAATGTTTGGTTACCCGGATATTCAGGATTTGATATTGATGAATTTCATAAGCAAAATATTATTCCCCGAATGATCTTGATGAAGCCTTTTAAAGTTGCTCGAGAAAGCAAATGGTATAAAGGTTGTCTGAAACACTTAGAGCAGTTTAAGCAAAAAGATGGAACTTATCTATTCCCAAAAGAATACTTAAAAGAGAAAAATAACTCATACTTTATAACCGGATCACATATGGGTCTTGGTGAGAATAGAAGATCAAAAGATGGTCTCGCCTTAGAATCAACTTTCTGGATGTTGAAATTATTGGAAAAGTAATTTAATTAAAATTTATTATATAAAACAATCTCATTTATTGGTTTCAGGTTTCGCCCTTTCATATCGATAGCAGGATATCCAATTGGTAAAAGCGCAACAATTTTATAATCTTCTGGAAGGTTAATCAATTTTGCCATTTTATCATGATCAAATGCTCCGATCCAACAAGTTCCAAGCCCCAATTCAGTTGCCTGTAAAGCAATATGTTCACCTGCAATTGCTGAATCTATTACGTAAGCTTCCTGTCCACACGTCATCTTGTAATCAGTATTATTTGCACAGATTACAATTGTTACAGGAGCCTGTGAAACAAACTGCTTTCCTTTGCAAATATCAGAAAGCTTTCTTCGTTTCTCTTTATCTTGTATCACAACAAATTTCCGAGGTTGAATATTTCTGGCAGATGGTGCTAGCTGGGCAGCTTTAAGGATGACATCCAATTTATCCTGTTCTAACAGTTTATCCTTAAACTTTCTAACACTATATCTCTTTTTTATGCAATTTAAAAGCATCTCAAACCTCCTTTATGTATTTGGAATATAAAGCATAACCTAAAATTATGAAGTTGCAAGTCAAATAATTTGTTTATCTATATTATAAAAAAGGCTCCCAAAAAATGGAAGCCTTTTCAATATGGCTCCTGAAGAGAGATTTGAACTCCCGACCTAGTGGTTAACAGCCACCCGCTCTACCGCTGAGCTATTCAGGATTAAACTTAATAATTGATGACTTTTTAAATTCAACACTATTTGTGTCAATATTAATTTTTCCTAAATTTCACCTAAGAATCAATTAATTATTATTCAAATTGCTTCTTACTAATTTTATTATTGACAAGAAGTATTCATATATATGTTCTTTTAAAAAAAAGGAAACCGAATGAAGAATAAAACAATAATCTTTTGGATAGTGTTAATTTTCTTAAATTGTACATTATTGGCAAAAGACGTAGTTAGAATTGGGTTATACGAAAATTCACCCAAGATATACACAGATAAGAGTGGCAATGTTTTAGGTTTCTGGGCAGATATAACGGAGTATATAGCAGAAAAAGAAAATTGGGAAATCGAATGGATTCATGGTGATTGGGAAAAGTGTTTGAACAGATTGGAAAACAACGAAATTGATATTATGGTTGATGTAGGATTATCGCCAGCAAGAGCAAAAAGATTTATATTCTCTAATGAAACTGTTCTTTTAAGTTGGTCACGTATTTATACTAATAAGAGTGTTTCGATTAATTCAATTCTTGATTTAGAAGGGAAAAAAATTGCAGGATTGAAAGGCAGTGTTAACCTCAATGGACCTCAAGGGTTAAAAGATATCGTTGATAGATTTGAAGTAGATTGTACAATTATTGAAATGAGTGATTACGATAAGATTTTTAGTGCTCTAGCCAACGAAGAGATTGATGCAGGAATTACAAATAAAGATTTCGGAAAGTTTCATGAAAATAACTCTAAAATTAGTACTACTCCAGTAATTTTTCAACCAGTTCGTTTACTATTTGCTTTTAATAAAAATTCCAAGTTAACATCCAAACTTGTTAAAAGTATTGATCAGAACATTAAATCATTAAAAGTAAATCATAAATCAATTCTTTATAAATCAATGAAAAAATATTTGACTGAATCAAGCAAGGTTGCATTTATTCCAAATTGGTTAAGATATTTAATAATTATAATAGCCATATTGCTACTCATTCTTTTTGTTTTTAATCGAATTTTAGCAATTCAAATAAAACGAAAGACACGTGAGCTAGAACTTGATATTATAAAACGCAAAAAGGTAGAGCATACTCAAAAAGAAAACTCTCAAAAATTAAGTTTGATGATAGATCAATCTCCTGTTGGAGTCTCAACAACAAATTTAAAAGGAGAATATCTTTCGGCAAATCCAGCTTATTGTGAAATGGTAGGTTTTTCCGAAGATGAATTACTAGAAAAGAAGTTTGCTGACCATACACATCCTGATGATATTGAGGAAAACAAACTATTGAATTTGGATTTATTAAAACAAAATATTCACTCTTTCGATTTAGAAAAAAGATATATCAAGAAAAATGGAGAGACTATCCATGCGTTTTTACGTTCCCAAATTGTAATAGATGAAAATGGTGAACCGCTATTTGAACTCGCTATTTGCGAAGATATTACTAAACAAAAAAAAGTAAAGACTGAACTCCTCCGTTCTGAGATGCGAATGAAGGCTATCTATCAGGATGCACTGGATGTTATAGCTGTTGTTGATTTAAAAAAAGGTAGTATTGTAGACATCAATAAATCTGTAGAAAGTATTTTGGGTTACAAAAGAGAAATGTTAATTGGCAAACCATTCAACGTTCTATTCGCAGCTGAAACAGACAAAACTCGCGAACAACTTTTCAAAGAATTAAGGATTAACGGTGCGGTCTTTGAATCACAGAATTTTAAACGTGAAGATGGCTCTATATGCCCTATGGATCTTTCCATTACTAAAATACCGTGGAGTGATACAGATGCTGCTCTGGTAAACCTTCGTGATGCTACAGAAAGAACAAATACAGAAAAAATAATTCAAAAAGATCTAAAAGAAAAAGAAGTTATGCTTATGGAAATTCATCACAGAGTAAAAAATAACCTTCAAATAATTTCCAGTATGCTAAAAATGCAGTCTGTATATATTAAAGATGAAAAAGCACTTGAATATTTTAAAGATAGTCAGAATCGTGTAAAATCGATGTCGCTCATTCACGAAAGTTTGTACCAATCTGAAGACCTGAGCAAGATCAACCTTGAAAGATATATTAGGAAATTAATTAATCAGTTAATAATATCTTTTAGAGATGACAATAAAAACATTAAAACAATTTTAGATATTGATGATATATCATTTAATATTAATAAAACTATCCCGCTTGGTTTACTTATTAACGAAATTGTCTCAAACGCATTTAAATATGCTTTTTTAAATATGACTGAAGGTGAAATATCTGTCTTTCTAAAAAAGAAAGGAGAATCATATACCCTTACAATATCTGATAATGGTGTTTCTATACCGGAAGACCTTGATATTGAAAACACAAATTCTCTTGGACTTCATCTTGTTAATGCACTTATATCTCAGCTTCATGGGAAACTTGAACTCAATAGAAAGAATGGCACTTCTTTTGAAGTAGAGTTTAATTTGGAACCGGAGAAATAATAAACGTTTTTCAATAATATTTAGTTCTGTTTAAATGAATTATTCTTTCAAATATAACCATTAAAACACTCTTGACAGATTATCAACACTCTTTTTTTCATATTTATAAAATTTATTTAAAGTAAGGAGTTCATTAAAATGATTCGTATAAAAGACCTAACCAAGAATTATGGTTCTGTACGTGCAGTTGATAACATTAATTTTGAGATCAACGAAGGTGAGATCTTAGGATTTTTGGGTCCGAACGGAGCAGGAAAAACAACAACACTAAGAATGATAACCTGCTTCCTCTCACCTACTTCTGGCAATATAGAAGTAGAGAATATGAATATAAACAATAAGCAATTAGAGATAAAAAAACTAATCGGTTATCTTCCTGAGCATAATCCGTTATATATAGACATGACAGTTTACGATTATCTAAAGTTTATTTCGGATATTAGAGAAATTCCAAATTTCAGTACACGTATTAAACAGGTTATTGCTCAATGCGGATTAGGCGGTGTTGTTCAAAAACCCATAAATATTCTTTCTAAAGGATACAAACAGCGTGTTGGCATTGCGCAAGCAATACTTCATGACCCAAAAATACTAATCCTTGATGAACCAACAAGTGGCCTAGATCCAAACCAGATTGTTGAGATCAGAGAGCTGATAAAAGAGCTTGGAAAGGAAAAAACACTTATCATTTCCAGCCATATTTTGCAGGAAGTTCAAGCTGTTTGCAGCCGAATAATAATAATTAATGAGGGCAAAATAGTTGCAGATGGATCTACCGAAGAATTACAATCTGCCTTCCAAAATAAAACAAAATTAGTACTCGAACTTATGGCTCCAGAAAATGAAATTCCAGAAATATCAGAAAAGTTAAATGAGATTAATATTCTATCTATCTCCCCACTTAGTGAGACAACATTTTGTGTTGAAGTAGAGTTTGATGTAGCTAAAGATGTGAGAGCAGAAGTTTTTGATTTTATTAAAACAAAAGATTGGAAGATATTAGAAATGCATCGTCAAAACATCAGTTTAGAAGCAGTGTTCCGCAGCCTTACTATCGAAGGAGGTGAAAAATGAATCTTGCATTAACTATCACAAAAAAAGAGATGAAAAGTTATTTTAATTCTCCTGCTGCTTACATAGTTTTGGTAATTTTTCTTCTACTTAGCGGTTGGTTCTTTGCCAGCCCATTATTTATTAATAATCAAGCAAATTTGCGCACACTTTTCAGCATAATTCCACTCTTGTACCTCTTCTTCATTCCAGCAATCACGATGGGTCTTCTTTCTAGAGAAAAAAATACAGGAACAATGGAGCTTCTTGCAACTCTCCCTCTAAAAGACACACAAATAGTAATGGGGAAATTCTGGGCTTCTGTCTCGCTTATTGGAGTTGGATTACTGTTAACTTCAGTTCATTTTTTCACAATTATCCTGCTTGGAACAAACGTAGATATTGGGGCAATTTTCTGCGGTTATATTGGTTTATTATTCCTTGGGGCTGTTTACAGCTCAATTGGAATTTTTGCTTCAAGTATTACAAGTAATCAAATAGTTTCGCTTATAATCAGCTTTTTTATAATATTCTTCTTCTTTGTAATTAAATTTTTTCTATTTTTCGTACCTGACTTCTTAGTTGGAACATTCCAATTCTTAAGTATTGATTACCATTTCTCTAATATTATCCGTGGAGTTATAGATACGCGAAATATAATCTATTTTGTTAGTTTGATCGTGTTATTTCTTAAACTCGCACAATCATCTTTAGAAAATCGGAATTGGAAATAGGAGGGATATTATGAAAAAGAAATTAACAATCGATATAATAATCCTTATTGCAATTCTTATTTTTGTTAACCTCATCTCATTAACAATCTTTAAGCGTTTTGATCTTTCAAAGGGAAAAATTTACTCCCTTTCAACTTCCAGTAAAATAGCAGTAAAAGAGTTAGATAACAGGCTTATAATAAAAGCTTATTTCTCTAAGAATATGCCTGGTGAATATGCAGATTCACGTCGTTTTGTTCAGGATATATTATCTGAATATCAAGCTTATTCACAAGGAAATTTAAAGTTTGAATTCTTAGACCCTGCAGATGAACAAGAGCTAAAAAAAGAAGCTCAACAAAATGGGATAATGCCGGTTTCTATGCGTGTTATCGAGAACGATAAACTAGAAATTCGTGAAGTGTACATGGGTCTTGTATTTCATTATCAAGATAAAATTGAATCATTACCAATGATAAAAAACACTCAAGGGTTAGAGTATGATGTAACAGGTAAAATAAAAAAGATCTCTGCAACCGGACTAAAGAAGATCGCTATTTTTGATCTAGAGAAAGATGCTCCACAACAAATTCCGGGGCAACAGCAAACTGGTAATGCATTTGCTACTATCACCCAGTTTCTCTCCGAAAGTTATGAGATCTCTCAGATCAATCTTAAAAGACCTGTAGAAAATGATATTGATGCACTAATTATTGCAGGTATCGAAGATTCTCTTGAAATGTCTCAGCTTGTTAATATCGATCAGTACCTTATGCAAGGTGGGAACATCATTCTATTCCAGGATAGAATTACTGCAAATATCCAGCAGATGTCAGCTAATCCCATAAATTCCGATCTTTTCCGACTTCTTAATACTTATGGAATTTCTATTAAACAAAATCTGGTTATTGATGCACAATGTGGACAAGTTACAGTTCAACAGCAACGTGGTATGTTCCGAACACAAATACCAGTAAGTTATCCTTTCTTCCCAATAATAAATAATGTAAATAAAGATAATATTCTTGTAAAAAATCTTGATTATATGCAGCTAATTTTTGCTTCCGAAATTGATACTACAAACATTAGCAATGATATCTCTTTTGAACCGCTACTTTTTACTTCTGTGAACAGCAGTGAAGTTACAATGCCACTGCTAGATATTTCATATCTTCCTTATTTGAACACTGACCTTAAGATAATGTTTATAGACGAGCCTAAAGTTGTAGCTGGGATATATAGTGGAAAATTTGTGAGTAACTTCATGAATCACACTAAAGATGAAAATGGTGTGGGCAGTACAGAATCTGGTAAGATCTTGCTTGTATCAGATTCCGACTTTGTTAAAGATGGTGCTGGAGCAGGTGTTCCTGGAAACAGAGATTTTGTGTTAAACGCTGTCGATTATATGGTTTCGGATGGCACATTAATTGAGATAAGATCACGTGAAACGCAATTCACCCCATTAAAAGAGATAAAGCCTGGAACTAAGAAATTTGTGCGATGGCTGAATATTCTTTTTCCCTCTATATTACTAATTTTATTTGGAGTTTTACATTACAGAAAAGAGTTAAAAAGAAGAAAACATATTGGAGAACTTTATGAGTAAAAAGCAAAAAACATATATTGGAATTCTAGTTGTTCTGGTAATTGCATTCCTAATAACAAAAATAGATAATAATGTAGAAAAACGAATCCAGTTTTTCCAAGCTGATTCTGCAAAGATAGCTTCAATTGAAATATCAAATATTAAAGATACATTAAAAATATCAAAACTAAATGGTATATGGAAAATTGTATCTCCTTTCGAAAAAGAAGCAAATGAATATCAGATCCAAAATATATTTACTAAAGTATTAAATGTAAAGGCTTCTAATCTACCAATTTCAGAAAATGAAGATTCATTTAATACTTATAGAGTTACAAACAGTCAGGGTACCTTATTAAGATTCTTAGATAAGAATGATAATATGCTAGATGAGGTAATTGTAGGAAAAAGTTCTTCCTCTAAAACAACTCCGGTAAGAAGACCGAATGAGAACAAAATATTCAAATTAGAAGAGAACATTAATTATATTGTAACTACAAATACCGATGATTGGAGAGAGAAGACAATATTGGAAATTGAAGATTACAATATCTCTAAAATCTCTGTTCTCAGCGAAATCAGTGCATATGAACTTACACCTTCAGACTCAGTATGGAATTATGCAGATGGGAAGAGCAGTTTAATAGTAAGCTTAAATAACAAAGCCCTTTTAGATGTTCTTACGAAATTAACTCAGCTTAAGGTTAATGGATTTGTTAATTACGAATATGAAGTTTATAAAGAAAAACTTGCTATGCCAAGCATAGAGATTGGTATTGAAATACTTGATGGTTCAAATCATTATGTTCGATTAGCAATGGATAAAGATCCCAAATATGTTATGCAGTTAGATAACAATGAGGAATTCCTCTATTCTGTTTATCAAGATTGGGTTGATATCTTCACAAAAGAAGCAATGGATTTTAAATAAGTTTTCCATTTTAAGTAA
>Ga0233437_1003702_pt1 | contig 19505 bp, 17 predicted proteins | sample SI_122_August201_FD_182714 | JGI IMG/M metagenome (GOLD analysis project Ga0233437, IMG submission 182714) | Seawater microbial communities from Saanich Inlet, British Columbia, Canada - SI_122_August2016_200_MG | ecosystem: Environmental > Aquatic > Marine > Inlet | place: Canada: British...
GAAAAATAAGATAAGTTTACATCGAGGAATACCTAAAGGAAAAAAGTTAAGTTTTGTAGATTTTTATTTAATAAAATTGGGTAAAAAATAGTTAAATTATGCACCCAAATCTTTCATTAAGCCATTTTTGGAGATATATGAGATATTGTTTAAATTAAATTTATATTTAATATATTGAGTTCTTTAGTAGTTAACTATAACCAATTACAGTAAACTACTAAAATTTTAAATCTCATCACTAGACTTGAAAATAGATTGAATTATTTAGAATATCCTATACATTTTTAAATATTACTTATAATATCATTTCTTTAATACAAAATAAAACTTGTTTTACTAAACTATCAGAATATTCTTGACTATGTGTTTCTACATAACATCGTAATTCTGGTGCATTACCAGATGGTCTTAAATGTATAATGACTTCATTTTCAAGAGTAAGTCTTAATCCATCTATTTGATTTATATCTATTACTTTTAAATTATCAAAGTTAAAAACTCTTAATAATTCTTCTGAATTTGACACACCTTTTTCTATAAGTTTCATGCTCTTTTCTCTTGAAAACTCTTGTATTCTATCACTTGATGTAAATCGTTTTGGTAAATCTTCTACAAGTCTAGACAAAGGTACTTTTTCTTTTACTATTTTACTAGCCAATACAATAAAAGGTAACAATGCATCTCTAGTAGGTAAAGCATCTAACATATTTCCATTTTGAGCTATTGTAGAACCAAGAAGATATCCACCATTTGCTTCAAACCCTGCAAATGTACTATAATTTTTTAAATCTGCAAAAGCTTCTATTACATAAGGTGAACCTATTTTTGTTCTAAGAACTTCTTTAAATAAATTACTTTTTTCAATAGCTGTATTACAACTAACAGGAACTGCTAGTGCTTCAATATCTAAAATCTGAGAAGTTAATAGTCCTACTATATCACCTCTTAGCCAATCACCATTCTCATCTGATATTAAAGGACGATCACCATCACCATCTGTAGAGAATATAGCATCAAAATCATATTCTTTTGACCATTTTTTTGCTCTTTGTTTATCTATATCTGCAACTGCTTCAGTATCTATAGGAACAAACTCATCCGATCTTCCTAAAGAGATTACCTCTGCACCCAAAGATGTAAATAACTTACTATATAAATCTCTACCGGCACTTGAATGTTCATAGATACCAATTTTAAGACCATTTAAACACATATCTCCAAAAAAGTTTGAATATCTATTTATATAATTTACAGATGCTGTTTCTTTAACTTTAGGTAAATCACTTTTATTTAATACTATTTGATTTGTATTATTTATGATTTCAGACTCATCATCTTTTGTTATCTCTCCATCTGGAGTATAAAACTTAATACCATTTCTATCAAATGGAATATGACTACCTGTAATCATAATAGATGGTATTTTATCTTTCATAGATTGTAAGGCTAGAGCAGGTGTAGGTAATACTCCATAAAAATCCACTTCAAAACCATATGTTTTTATAGCACTACAAATTATAGAAGCTATTTCAGGACTACTTGGACGGTTATCCATAGCTACTACAACTTTTTCAAACTGAAATATTTTTTTCATTGCATCTAAAAAAGATAATGTAAAAGCAGTACAAACCTCTGGTGTAAAATCTGTAACTAAACCTCTAGCTCCACTAGTCCCAAACTTTATACCACTTTGTTCAATTATTTGTTTTATATTTTTCATATACTAATCTCTTTTAAAATCATCTTCAATTCTTACTATATCATCTTCACCTGTATATTCACCTACTTGAACTTCTATCATAATTACAGGTATTTTTCCTTCATTTTCCAGTCTATGAATTTCACCCATTTTTATATATGTAGATTCATTTGGTCTTACATATTTTGTTGTATCTCCTACTGTAACAGTTGCAGTTCCTGATACTACTGTCCAGTGTTCATTTCTATGATAGTGTTTTTGTAAAGATAGTCGTTTACCTGGTTTTACTTCTATACGTTTTATTTTATATCCTGGTGTATCTTCAAGTACTGTATATGTTCCCCAAGGTCTATGTCCTGTTAAGTGAATATTATGAAGTTCAGTATTCATATTTTTTAGTTTAGATACTACTTTTTTTACTTTTTGTGAACTTCCTTTTTTACTTACTAAAAGAGCATCACCAGTATCTACTACTATTAAATCTTCTACATCAATTGTAGCTATATATTTATTTTGTCCATGGATAAGATTGTTTTTACTATCAATTGATATATGTTTATCATTTTTTGTATTACCATTTTCATCTTTTGGTAACTCTTCATAAAGAGCATCAAAGCTACCTACATCACTCCAGTTTATATTTGATGGTACTACTTTTACTTTTTTAGACTTTTCCATAACTGCATAATCTATACTATCTTCAGGGATATTTAGCATATCGTTATGTTTGATTCTTATCATCTCATTACTAGAAGAATTTTCTAGTGCTTTTAATGATGTTTCATAAACTTCTGGAGAATATTTTTTTAGTTCATCTAAAAATACACCTGCTTTAAAACAAAACATTCCAGAGTTCCAATAATAGTTTCCATCTTCTAAATATTTTGTAGCTGTTTGCAAGTCTGGTTTTTCATGAAAAGCTTTTACATCTAAACCATTAGCTTCAATATATCCAAATCCTGTTTCTGCAAAATCTGGAGTAATACCAAAAGTTACTAGATTATCTTCACTTGCTAATTTTTGTGCTGTCTCTAGTACTTTAGCATATTCTATTTCATCTTTGATTAGATGGTCAGATGGTGTTACAAGTACTATTTCATCTTTATCTAACGCCATACATGCAAGAGCAATAGCAGGTGCAGTATTTCTTCCTATTGGTTCTAGTAGATATTTATTGTTTGTTTTATTTAATTCTTCAAGTTGATCTAGTGCTAAAAAATATTGTTCTGTATTAGATACTATAAACTGACTATCACATACTTTACTATTTCTATCTATTGTTAGTTGAAATAAAGACTTTTCAGAAAATGAATTGCCTTGTAAAAGAGTCTGGCCTGGAACATCAAATAGTTTTACGAATTGTTTTGGCATGAGTGTTCTACTTATTGGCCATAGTCTTGTGCCGTTTCCACCACATAATATTATATTTGTCATTTATTTCCTTTTTATTTTAATTTATATATTATTGTAAAGAGTTATAATTTCATTAATCATTTTTTCTCTTTTAAATAATTTATTAAATCTTGATAGTGAATTTTCAGAAAATATTTTATAATTATATTTATCATCTAAAATATTTTGAAAAGCATATGCTAATTGTTTGGGATTTTTAATATCTACATTTATTCCACTAATATTATTTTTATTAACCCAATTTACACCTGATTCTGGTATATTAGTTGCTACTATAGGTTTTCCAAAAGACATAGCTTCAATTTGAACTACACCAAAAGCTTCACTTTTAAAAATAGAAGGTAAACAAAATAAATGACATAATGTATAATAATTAGCTAATTCTTCATCTGTAATTCGTCCTAAAAGTTTAACTTTATTTTGAAGATTATTTATATTTATTTCTTTTTCTAATTCTATTTTTAAAGGACCATTACCTCCAATTAAAATAATATAATCATCATTCAAATATTTTGCACTTTCTATTAGATATTTAAAACCTTTATAATAAGCCAATCTACCAAGTGAAAATATAACTTTTTTATTTTTATATTCTTTTTTTATTTTATTTAATAATAAATTATTAATTTTCAATTTTTTATCATCTATTCCAATTGGAATAGAAATACATTTTGATTTATATTTTTGTAAATATTTTGATTCTTTAATATATTTAGGTGTAGTAGCAATGATTTTATCTGCTCTTTTCATTAACCAATTTTGGAAAGGTTCATAAAACTTTAATAAATTCTTTTGTTTAATTATATCACTATGCCAGTGGAGTATTATTTTTTTATTATTTAAATTTACAAACATTAAAGCTAAATTTGCCATAGGATCAGGTAAATGGACATGAATAATATCATAATCATTAATTATTTGACGTAATTTAAAAATCATTTGAGGACTTAATGATGTTGAAAACTTAATTCCATATGTTTTTGTTCTCATAACTTTGTAATTATTTATAATCTCTTCTGAATATATATTTTTTTTATTTGAACATAGAACATCGGTTTTATAATCTTTTTTATTTAAAACTTCAGTAATATCATACATCACTGTTTCTATTCCACCAATATGTGGTGGATAAAATTTACCTAATTGTAATATTTTCATTTAATTTCTTTCATTATAGATTTAATAGTATTCAAAAATAATTCATCAGATAAATTATCATTAAAGACATCGTATGAACATTTTATAGAATTTTTCAATTTATTTTCGTCTATATTAAAAAAGTCTTGGATGTTCGTTTCCTCATCAATTATATATACATATTCTTTTACAATCTCTAATCCTTCTAATCCCTTACTTGTAGTTATTATAGGTAGTCCTTTTGATACTGCTTCAATTAACTTAATTTTTATCCCTGCACCACTTACAATGGGAACAACAAAAAACTTAGCCCTTCTATATAAAGAATCTAAATTATCAACATAACCATGGGTTACTACATTATTGTACTTATTAAAATATTCACTTCCTTTTCCTACTAAATGTAAATTTAATTTATTTTGCTTATTAAATACATTATTTAAGAACCAATTTAATCCTAATTTATTTGGTTTCCAATTAAAATTAGATACACATAATATATCAATATCTCTATTTACTATTGAATATCTATTCAATTTATTTATCTCTTTTGTAAATAATGGAGGATATACAAAAAATTTTTTATAGCTTACATTATCAAGTTCAAATTCATTTGGAGAAATATGAATAACACTACTAGCTTTACTCATTACCTCTAATTCATAGTTTTTAAGCATTCTTCTTTCGTATCTAGAGAATAAATTTTTATTATTAATTAATTTATATTCTATATTGTGTTTTCTTATTATAAATGGTTTACTAAGTTTTAGAAACTTTTTATAATCAATTGCGGAAAAATCATGATTACAAAAAATAACATCATAATCACTATAGAAATTAAGTGGTTTAGATAGTCCAGCATAACTACTTAATTTTAAAGATCTTGTTTTAAGAAAAGTCAAAAAAATCTTGATTGGATTTTTAAAAAAACGTTTAAATAAAGTTTCTGAAAATAAAATATCAACATCATAATTCTTTTTTAATAAACTTAATTCTTTCCGAGTAACTACTGCTCCACCAAAATTATCCTTATATGGATTAAAAGTATTAATATATAATATTTTCATGATTTGCCTCCTTTTTTTTCAAATATTTTATATAAGATACAAATGAAAATATTATTAAATAAATATAAAAAACTTCAAAATTAACTACTAATAATATTTCTAATAATGAAAATATTGTTATCATCATTAATATAAATTTCAATTCAATATTTTTTAAAGCGTGAATTATTTTAAAAGTATATGCATATATGTATATATAAAAAAATAAACCTATAATTCCTGTTTGAACAATTTGGAAACCAAGACCAGACTTAATTGCTAAATTATCACCACTTTCTATTATTTGATTTAATTCATTGTAATTCAAATTAATACCTAATAAACTATTAAATATATCCATAGATATCATAAATACTTCTGGAAGATAAATAGTATATGTACCATACCCTATACCAAAAGGAAAATAATATAAACTTATTGGTATAGATAATAAAGAAACACCTCTAGTGGCAAATGATGTATAAAGTTCTATATCAGCATTTATCATTGGTATAATAGTCGTTATTAAAAACCAAATCTCAAAAAACAAAAATATTATTAATAGAGGTAAAAATTTTAATACCTTTTTTATTCCAAAGATAATAACGTAAGTTAAAAAAACACTTATAACAAATATTATAAATCCACCCTTCGACAATATAAAAAAAGAAGCTACAAGAGAGCATAAAACAAATAATAACTTTTTACTTAAATTCGTATTAACTGATATTAAATAAATATATGAAAACATTGATACCAATATAAAAAAAGGAAAAGCTTGTGAAACTTCTTGTGTTGATAATCGATGTCTTATATTCAAATTTAAATACTCATGGGCATGAAATATAGAAAAAATACTTTTATCAATACTTTCAATTATCAACCATATTATAAGTAAAATATACATATACATAAAAATTTTTAAAAACTTAATAAGTCCAAGTCTTATTAACATATTATAGGTTACTAATACTACAAGCATATTTATAAAATTATACATTGATGATTTAAAGGTTTTTACTAATAAGTTTTCAGATCCATCTGTGATTGTATAAAAAAATAATACACTTAAACTTATACTTAATGATATTAGAAAATAAATAAAAAAAACTTTAGTAATATTTTCAATTTTTATATTTTTTCTATAAATAATTAAAATAAAAAAAACAGTAAAAAACATAGGAGAAGCAGCCAATTTCCCTAGAAACAACTGTAATTTTAAATCTTGAAATAAAATAGAAATAAAATATAAAAAATTAACTAACATCTAATATCTTTTTATAATATTTTATATAGTCTTCTGCTACACTACTATATTTAAAACTATTAAAATTAACTTTATGTTTTTTAGGATTACTAAGTGCTTCTAAAACTTTTTCATATATATCATTTTCATTATAAGGATCTACATAAAAAGCACTATCCATAAAATAATCTTTCGCACCTCCATTTTTTGTAACAACTATCTGTACTCCTTGTGAGTAAGCCTCTAATGCAGCTAAACCTGGTGTTTCCATTGTAGAAGGCAAACAAAAAACTGAGGAAGACTTATACATATTTTTTAAAAAATTTTTATCTTTAGAAAAGTTATAATGAGTTAATTTATCAAAATTTAGAGACAAACATTTTTCCCAATATCTATTATCGCGAATATCCCCAACTAAAACTAATGGTATATTAATTCTCTTACATACTTTTATAAGTTCAAATTGTCTTTTTCTTGGTTCTATTCTTCCTACATTCAATACAAATCTATTTTGTCTATTAACTTTTTGTTTTTTTATATTTCCATTATTAATAAAATACTCATTTTCTATTGCATTTTTAATAATTTTAAGTTTAGCTTTTTTAATAGATAATCCTTCTAGGACTCTAGCTTCATCATGTGTATTAGGAAATATATATGATGCATTATCCCATAAATCAAATCTACCTAAACTAATATTTTTTTTAGAAATCAAAGATATAAAACGAAAAACCTTATTTTTAAATAATTGTATTCTATTTTCAGGGAAAAATACACTAGATACTACATAAGGAATATTATGATTCACTAGAATATTAGCTAATATTGAGAAATAATTTTCAGATTTAAAAAAATGAATAATATCACAACTTTTTAACTCATCAACATTTGTGTGTTGATTTACATATAAAATATCAATATTTAATAATTTCAATGCTTTTACAGTATTTTCAGCTTGAATCTCTGCACCACCTTTCAAAATACTTCCAAACTGACTTAAAACAATTCCTACTTTCATGTTTTAATTATCCTTTTTATATATCCATAAACATTTGCAGAAAAAATACAATACTTCAATAAAATTTGTTTTAAACTATTCTTTCTATTTCTAAAAAAAAGAATTATAGGAAATATTACAACTATTAATTGTAAAAGTGTTGCTAATCTATTTATTTTTAATTGTCCATCGCCAAAACCATATGCAATTTGTTTTTTTATCATTTCATCAAAATCATAAGGACAATCCCAATACACAATAGCATTTTTAGCAAATTTAAAGGTATATCCTTCTTTCTTTAAATTTAAATCAAATAATGTGTCTTCTGCTGTATATGTAAATGTTGGATATTTACCTACTTTTAACCAACATTCTTTTTTAAAAGCAATACTTCTTGATGAAGGAAGAAATTTTTCTGGATCAATATCATCGACTGATTTCATTGCTATTGAGGAGTAGTCTTCTTGAAATTTATTCTTTATGTTAGGTTCATACCAACCACTTACAACATCAATATTTTCATTGCTAAACGGCTTTGTTATTTCTTCAAACCAATTATAATTAAGTAAACATCCTGCATCAGTAGCTACAATATATTCAAAATTAGAATTTTCAATTGCAATATTTCTACCTTTTGCAATAGGACCATTTACATACTTTTTACTACAAGTTTTATCAATAATCAGCTTAATATTTAGATTTTCATTTTGCTTAGAGTAATTATTAATAATTGAAACAGTGTTATCAGTTGAACCACCATCAACAATAACAAATTCATGAGCATACTTTGTTTGTTTTTTATAACTATCTAAAAATACTTCTATATTTTTATCCTCATTATATACTGTAGTTATTAAAGAAAATTTTATATTGTCCATAGTTTATAATAATCCTTTTTTACATTTTTCCAATTGTTTTCAAGTGAATATTGATAGGCTAACTCTTTTTTTGTATCATCTTCTATAGCTTCATCAAATACTTTTATAATATTTTGAATATTATTGTCAACTACCCACATCATATTTTCATGATATGGTATCATTTTAAGATAATCTTTTTTTAATTCATTATCATATGTAGCAATTACATTTTTTTTATAACTAAATGCTTCAAGTATTCCTAGATAACCAGCTGTGAATATGACTTTAGCATTTTTGATATAGTTTTCTACATCTGATACAAATCCCTTAAATACAATTCTCTCGATACTATGTTCTTTTATATATTTTTCAATATCACTTTTTATAAAACCATCACCACAAATAACAAAATCCATGTCAGTATTTTTACTTACAACTTCCCAAGCTTTTATATAGTCAAATATACCAGTGTCAGGAGCTAGTCTACCTACAAATAATATATAATCCTCTTGACATTGAGAAATATTATCAACTTTTATAACTCCACCATAAGAGACAATATCTGCTTTTGTACCATACCACTTAGATATAAAATGTCCTATAGAAATATTTGCAGTAGTAAGTTTTTCTATTAATTTTCTTTTTAATACCACACTTTTTCTAGGTGGAACATCTCCCTCCCATCCATGAAACGTTATAAAGATTTTTTTTCCTAATAGTTTTAATATTGGATAAGCACCTAACCCATATAACCAAAATGTAATATAATCATGAAAATGAATAACATCATATTTTAAAATAGATTTAATATTTATAATCATATATTTTAAAAGATTTATTCTCCTAAGTATTTTGTTATCACTTTTATTTAATCTAATAGTTTCTATATTTCCATTTTTTTCATAATCCTTATAACTATTATCAAATTTTTGAACCAATATAGTAATTTCATGACCATCTTTTTGCAATTCTTTACATAAGTTTTCAAGATGTTTTTCAACACCTCCAATATGTGGTAAATAGTTTGGAGCTATAAATAATATTTTACGACTCGGCATTTATTACTTCCCTGTATTGAACTTTAGTTCTTATCATTGTTTTTCCAATCTCCTTGTAGGATTATACTCATCATCAAAACAGTTACTGTCTGTACCAATTGTATTCAATAAAATTTCTTTTTTAACCTCTTTATACTCTTGAAAAATTGCAAGCCATGAAGATATAAAACCACTAGGACTTCTACCTATTTGCCTTATCATTTCTGGGCTACTATTCGCAATAAAATCTTCTAAACTATCTTGTGCCTTATCCCATTCTATCATTCTATGTAAATATCTATCATCTTTTCTATTTGTAGAGTCGGTTTTTCTATTCATATCTACTAAATCTAGTGTAGCTTGTGCTAGTAGCTTTTCATCTGAACTTAACTCTTCATTTAAAATTACTTTTGTTTTTTCATATTTGTAAGCATAAGCAGTATTTTGAATATCTGGAAATATATATCCATCTCTAGTTTCATTATTATCTGATTTTATTCTATTACATACTTTTAATTCTAGTTCATCATACTTTTTATAGTTTTTTATATATATATTATTAAGTTTAAAATTATCTATTATCATTTTTTTCCTTTGTATAATACATTTTATCTAAATACTTTCAAAATCTTCAACACTCAAAATAAAATAAGCTTCAACACTTTTTTTGCTTGCTATCATTCCACGATATTCATTTAATGCAGTTATTTTTCCTGCATAGTCTATATGTTTTATTTGAGAATGATACATATTTATTATTTCTTTTTTATTTTCTATGCTATCACTAATATCTGTGTAAAAATTAGGTAATGGTAATGTTCCCCAAACTTCATACATTAATATTTTTATTTTATTATTTATTTTATTTTCTTTAAATGCTTTTTTCATATGTTTTGTAACTGCTTTATGATCTGGATGTTGATCTAAATTATTGGGGATACAAATATAATTATATTCATTAAATAATATTTCCTTAAAAGTATTATAATTACTTCCTAATTTTGTATCTTCAACACCTAATAAACTAAAATGATTAACTTCTAGTTTATTCATAACTGATTCAAATTCTTTTTTTCTTATTTCTATCATTTTAGATGGCTCAATATCAATGTCTCCATGCCTACCGTCAGTAAGAAATATTACATCACATTGACTAGCATACTTTAAGAGCAAACCACCACAACCAATAGACTCATCATCTGCATGAGGTGCCAAAATAAGAATTTTATCAGATTCTTTTATGTCTAAAGGTTCAGGATAAATAGTTTCTAGTTTGTTATAAAAATTAAATATTTTTTTAATTATTTTTTTAACTATATTACCTTTTAATTTTTGTTTTATTTTTCTTAACATTATTGTCCTCCTTTGTATAACATAATATCAATCATAAAGTTAATTACTGTAATCAAAATAAAAAGTATCATTAAGTTTTTCATATAAATAAATTCTATTTCTTTATACATAAGTATAAAGCTAATTATTCCCATACTTAAGTATGCTACTATAGAACCCATCAAAGCACCTAATATTCCATACTCTTGAATTAATATATAATTTAACCCTACATTAATCATAGCAGAAATAATAGTTATAAATATAACTGCTTTTACCATTTTATAAGCATGTAAATATCTACTAAAAAGTAAATAAGCAAAATAAAACAACAATATATCAGAAGTCAAATACATATAACTTGATACAACTAAATATTCTTTTGTAGATAAAATTAAAATAATATTATCTGAAAAATAGTATAAAAATAGTTTATATATCATAATGGCTAAAAAACCATATAATAAATATGTAAAGATATATTTATTAATCTCTTTCATTGACAAATTATCACTTATCATTTTATTATAATAAGCACTAAAAGAGTTATTGAAAGCAACAATGATAAACATAACTGTGATACCAATCATCAAAATACTATAATAAGCTACAAACTCATTATTTGTAAGATTTGCTAGCATTATTCTATCACTAGATGATATTACCCAAAAAGCTATTTGACTTATTTGTAATCCCCAACCATAAACAAATGATTCTTTTAATACAGGTTTAATTTCATTTATTTTCACACTAGCTAAAGGTGGATATTTAAAGATATAACTATATATAAAATATAAAGACAATATCCCTACAACTATTATCTCTATTATTGGTTTTGTAGAAGCATAAGGATATATATCTATAAATAAATAAACTCCGCCCACGAGTAAAATAGTTTTTATAAACATAAAGATTAAATTCCGATATGCTTTATTTTCAATTATCCATATTGTACTTCTTAAATTAAATCCTATTACACTTATACTAGAAAGCAATACTAATATAAATAAATAAAAATCTATTTTTAAGATTTCATCTAAATTATAAAGCTGCGTATGTATAACTAATAAAATACATATTATAAAAAAACCTATTATATTAACAATATAAAATATATATTTTTCATATAACTCTTTATCAAAAGATTCTTGCCACATACTATACCATCTAAATAATGCACTATGAAGCCCATTGTAAATAAATAATATAATAACGCTCACATAACTAACTGCTAACATCAAAGAACCATAATCATTTGATGTTATAGCAACCGTTAATATAGGAATAATTATAAAAGCTCCAATCTTTTCTATTAAAGATGCCGCTGCTAAATATCCAGCGCTACTAAAAATCTTTTTATGCAATTAAATTACCCTTTCATTGAACATATAGGTCTAAGCTTTGCTACTCTATTACCAAGGTTTTCATCTTTCATCGTTTCTGTTACCTCAAATACATTTTTAAAAGCATTTGGATTTTGTTCACTTATATTGCCACTACCTACTCTAAATAATTTCATATTTCTTTTTTTAAGTTCATCTTCAGTATTCTCATTGTTAAACTCTTTTTTTGCTACATGCTTATCTAGAAATCTACCAACTCCATGATTTGAAGAGTGATATGCTTCTTCATTATTTGGATTTGACATAAGATATGATTCTGTTCCTAATGCCCCAGGTAATATAAAAGTTTGGTCATTTAATACACATTGTACACCATTTCTTTGTACTATTTTAATTTGATTATTATTTTTCTCTACCATAAGTGAATCATGACTATGACTTCCTAAAGTATGTATATTTATATTTCCAAGTATCTCTTTAGCTATTTTTTCATAATTAGTTAAAATCATATCTCTATTCATATCACCAAAAATAGTACTTAAAAAAAATGCTTTTATAAGCGTTTTCCCTGTCTCTGTAGTTGCATCTATAGTTCTAAAATCATCTTGTGAATATAATAAGTTCAATATCTCTTTAGGTTCTTTAAAAAACAATCCATTTTTTAAAGTAAAATATTGAAGTTGTCTTAGTTTATTAAGTGATTTAATAATATTTCCTTTGATACCACCTAGATGACCTAATTCACTTAGATTAGAAAAAAGCAACATTATCTTTTCACCTACAGCAATAGAATCACTATGAAGTATAAATATAATATCTCCATTATCATATGTACTATTATAGCTATCTTCTACATATTGTAATTCAAAGAAATGATTTCCCCCACCAAGTGTTCCAAGAGTTTTTGAAGCAACATCTATATGTTTATCATTAAAGATCTCTTTTACACTATTTTTTAAATTATCTAGAGTATTAATATCTAAAAAATTAAACAGTTCTTTGTATTTTTCATCATTGTAAAACTTGTCTAAATATTTATAAAAAATATCAAAAATCTCTTCATTTGAATATACTTTTGTATTATTATATGCTTTTAATTTTTTTGAATATTCTTCAAATGTTTGTTCAAGTTTATCTCTTTTTTCTATACTTACATTTTCTATTTTACCAAATGTGAAACCACAATTAGCTACACCTAACATAGCTGGATATATATTATTATCACTTGCTGTTAACATACCATTTGCTACTCTTGAACCTTTTTTATAGTGAACATCAGGATAAACAAGTAAATCTAATGTTTTATCTTCTGTTTGATTATAAAAATTTTCTATTATTTCTTTTGACCCATCATCTGGTATCAGTTCCTCTTTTACTAAATATTTAATTGACATATAAACTCCTTTGTTGCCTTATTTATTTTTCCTTTGGGTATAGAAAAAGAATAGTATTTTAAATTACTATTATCTATAGTTTTAGATAAACTATTTTGATATAAAAATGGAATATTAAAAACATTTGCTCCTAGTATCTCACTTGCCCCATTATTTATCAAATTCCAATTTTGATTTACTATATTTATATCTATATTCTCTATATTGAATTTTTCAGCTATTGATAAAAAATAAACTTGTTCTACTTTTACAGGAGTATCTTCACAATATTCATATAAAATCTCTTTTAAATTATTATCTTCAAAAATTACATTTTCTTTTGTATCATTTTCCAAATCTATCCGTATAGGCATATTTAAACCTATAAAATTTCCACCATTATATAAGACAAAATTATCAGCTAATATTTTAGCACCTTTTAAAACTAATTCATTAGATAAACTACTTTTACCAACACCATCCAGTCCAGTTAAAACTATATATTTATTATTAAATTTTAATAGACTTCCGTGTATCAAAGAATAATTACTTTTTAAAGCATAAAAACTAAAGATAGGATACAAAATAGTTTCATAAAATAAACCGTGGGTTATACTGTACTCTGATTCTATTAAATTTTTTAAATAAAATAAACTTTTTTTCTTTAAATCAATAGTTAATGATAAAGAATCATTAAAATCATACTTATATGTAATATTTTGAACTCTTGATTTTTTTATAACTTTAAGTTTATTACTTTTAAATTTTATATTTCTCCCTAAAATAATATCATCAAAATTCAAATTATTAAAATTTTCTGTATTTATTGATATAAAATCTCTAGAACCTGAACTTGTTTTAGATTCAGATACAATATAATTTTTAAATTGTCTTTTAGTAAAATTATATAAGTTTTTATCTATTATTTTAATTGATACATTTCCTATCAATGGTAAATTACATTTAATATTATGCATATAAAATCCTATTTAATTTATTTAATATTCTATTTATGAACTTTTTAGCCTTTATAATTATATTTTTATTACTATGTGTTTTTATATGAAATAAAATACTGCTTTCATTTGAAAACCAATATTTATACTCTTCAGCACCTCTACCAAAATCAAAATATTTATCATCATTATTTTTACTATAGTCTAAAACCTCATAGAGTAATATTTTGCCTGGTGATATATCATTATATTTATTACTATACGATGGTATAGCAGAATTTAAAATATTATTAGAGTCTTTATATGCGAAGTGATAAGCAACCGTATTACTTTTTATTGATAATTTAGAAATAACTACTAAATCAGTCTGACTAATCTCTTTAATAAATAAATCATATTTTTTTATATTTTCAAATGGTCCACCACCCCATCTTTCTTTATGTATCGATATAAATTCATCTAAAACATTTTCATTTTTATCTATTTTTATTTCAAAGTTCAGTTCTTCATTAAATTTTTTAATTGCTCTATTTTTACATCTTTTAATATCACTATTTTCTTTTGTTTTTATTTTAAACGTATCAAATGATATTCTAGGTTTAGTATCTACGATTTGACTATCATACACAATCTTATTTTGATATAAGTATTTTATAAGATTTTTAGCAATAACACTATCTGCATCCAAATATCTAAAGTCAATATTATAATTATTTGTAAATACAAAATCATAAAATTGCTTAATATACTTTTCATTAGTATATAAAAGATCAAAGCTATCAAATAAGTCAGGATTTGAACCTATTAAATATAAAATGTTCCTGCAAATATACAAAGGAGCTAAGAATACTAAGTTATTGTTATCCCAAATTGTAAATATAAAAATATTATAATTTTTCTTTTTGAAATATTTTAACCACGTTTGACACCATATATATGATAAATTATAATTAGCACCATCTTGATATAAATTATTCCAATTTTCTTTTAATAAATTATTATTTAAGCTATCATAAATTTCTATATTGATGTCATTGTTATCTATTTTTTGATTTATCTTTTCAATTAGTAAATATTTTTTGCCATGTAATGTTTCATCACTGGAATTATTTTGAATAGATTTATTGTAATCATATTTATCAAATCCTATCGGTTGATACTCTCTTGCAAATTCAAAATCCATTAAATATAATTTATCTAAAATATTGAAAATATTATTTGTAGTAAAATCACCATGTTCATAACAAACTTGTATATTTTGATATTTTTCTAATTCTTGTTTATAGTCTTGAAACTCTTTTTGTCTTCTAATCATAGCATGATATTGATTTGGCCATGCAGATAAAAAGTTTATTAATATTTTTTCTATATTTTCATCTGTAATTTCCATTTCAATACTATTGTTTTTATAAAATTCTATTAGCTCTTCTACTGGCTTACTATTTGTAAAAAATGATATATCATCAAAGTATTCATATAAAGCATAAGATAGTTTATTCCCTATTTTTATATAGAGAGGTAGATTTAATTTAAAATTATGTTTTAACTTATTTAAATTTTCTTGATATTCTATAGTTCTTTTAAAATAAAATATTTCAATACTATTTGTTGCTATCTCAAACAAATATTGTTTATTATTTTTATCAACTAAAATATATTTTTGTAAAGAACGAATTGTATTCTTTTTTTCTAATTTTGTAAATATAAAAAAACTATTATTTAAATTTTTATTTAAAATTTCAATTATATTATCCATTTTTTAAAAACTTTACTATTTGTTTACAAGCTTTACCATTACCATATGGATTATTAGCTTTACTCATTTTTTTATATTTATCTGTATCATCTAAAAGCTTTTGAGCTTCATTTATGATAGTTTTTGTATTTGTTCCAACTAATTTAACAGTTCCTGCATCAACTGCTTCTGGTCTTTCGGTTGTATCTCTCATTACTAGTACTGGTTTTCCTAAACTTGGAGCTTCTTCTTGTACTCCACCTGAATCAGTTATTATAAAGTATGATTTATTCATCATATAAATAAATTGTTCATATTGAAGTGGATCTATTAAAAATACATTTGATACATCTGATAGTATTTCACGCACAGGTTTTTGAACATTTGGGTTTAAATGTACTGGGTATACGATATCAACATCTGTATTGTTTATAGCTATTGTTTTCAAAGCTTTACAGATATTTATAAATCCTTGTCCATGATTTTCTCTTCTATGTCCTGTTACTAAGATAAGTTTTTTATCTTCATTTATTTTATATTGAGTATTGATAGATGCTTCTATTCTAGTTTTAAGTTCAGTATCATTTTCTATTTTTTGTATTGCTAAAAATAGTGCATCAATTACTGTATTTCCTGTAACTATTATATTTTTACTATCTTTATTTTCTCTTTTTAGATTATTAGCACTTGTAAATGTTGGTGCAAAGTGATAGTTTGCTAATACACCAGTTATTTGTCTATTAGCTTCTTCTGGCCAAGGAGAGTAAATGTCACCAGTTCTTAAACCTGCTTCTACATGTCCTACTTTTATTTTTTCATAGAAAGCTGCAAGTGAAGATGCACTAGTAGTTGTAGTATCACCATGAACTAAAACAACATCAGGTTTAAAGTCTCTTAAAACATTTTTTAAACCTAATAATACATTTGCAGTTATATCATATAAATCTTGTCCAGGTTTCATAAGATTTAAATCATAATCTGGAATAATATCAAACATATCAAGAACTTGATCTAGCATTTCTCTATGTTGCGCTGTTACACATACTTTTGTTTCAAATTTTATAGTATCTTTTTGAAACTCTTTTACAAGTGGTGCCATTTTAATAGCTTCTGGTCTTGTTCCAAATACTAGTAGAACTTTCTTCATTAATTAATCCCTTTTATAATCATCTTCAATTCTCACTATATCATCTTCCCCAGTATATTCACCAACTTGTGCTTCTATGAGTATTACTGGTATTTTACCTTGGTTTTCTAGTCTGTGGATTTCACCCATTTTTATATATGTTGATTCATTTGGTCTTACATACTTTTTAGTGTTGCCTATTGTTACTGTTGCTGTTCCCCTTACAACTATCCAGTGCTCATTCCTATGGTAATGTTTTTGCAATGAGAGTCTTGTACCTGGTTTAACTTCTATGCGTTTTATTTTATATCCTGGTGAGTCTTGCAAAACTGTGTATGTTCCCCATGGTCTGTATCCTGTCAAGTGAATATTATGAAGTTCTGTATTCATATCTTTTAGTTTAGATACTACTTTTTTTACTTTTTGTGAGCTTCCTTTTTTACTTACTAAAAGTGCATCTCCTGTATCTACTACTATTAGATCTTCTACATCTATAGTAGCTATATATTTATCTTGTCCATAGATAAGATTATTTTTACTATCAATTGATATATGTTTATCATTTAAAGTATTACCATTTTCATCTTTAGGTAACTCTTCAAAAAGTGCATCAAAGCTTCCTACATCACTCCAGTTTATATTTGATGGTACTACTTTTACTTTTTTAGACTTTTCCATAACTGCATAATCTATACTATCTTCTGGAATATTTAGCATATCATCATGTTTGATTCTTATCATCTCATCACTAGAAGAATTTTCTAATGCTTTTAATGATGTTTCATAAACTTCAGGAGAGTATTTTTTTAGTTCATCTAAAAATACACCTGCTTTAAAACAAAACATTCCAGAATTCCAATAATAATTTCCATATTCAAGATATTTAGTAGCTGTTTGTAAATCAGGTTTTTCATGAAAAGCTTTTACATCTAAATCATTAGCTTCAATATATCCAAATCCAGTTTCTGCAAAGTCTGGAGTAATACCAAATGTTACTAGATTATCTTCACTTGCTAGTTCTTGTGCTTTTACTAATACTTTTTTATATTCTATTTCATCTTTGATTAAATGGTCTGATGGTGTTACAAGTACTATTTCATCTTTATCTAATGCCATACAAGCAAGAGCAATAGCAGGAGCTGTATTTCTTCCTATTGGCTCTAAAAGATATTTATTATTTACTTTACTAAGTTCTTCCAATTGATCTAGTGCTAAGAAATACTGTTCTGTATTAGATACTATAAACTGACTATCACATACTTTACTATTTCTATCTACTGTAAGTTGAAATAATGATTTGTCATTAAATAATTTTACGAATTGTTTAGGCATTAGTGTTCTGCTTATTGGCCATAGTCTTGTGCCACTTCCACCGCATAGTATTATATTAGTCATTTAATTATATTATCTTTTCATATTTGTCTAATTCTCTTTGCATCTTTTCATATTCAGCTTTTTTAATCTTAATAAATTTTTTAGTAATAGTAATCTTTTCTTCAAGACCTTTTTCTGTTAGTAAATATTTGTATTTTTTCTTATTTTTAGCATTTACAAAATTACCAGCTTTTATAAAACCTTTTCCTATCAATGCATTAGCTATATAATTCACTTTTCCAATAGCCATAGTAAGTTCCTGAGCTATTGTAGTTTGTGTTTTATTTTCTGCTAATGATTCTAATACTTGTAATTCTATATATTCTTTATACTGTTGAGTATTCAATTTATATGAGCCTTATTGTTTTTCAAATTTTGAAATTATAACAAGTATTAAGATAATATTAGATTAAAATAGAAAGAAAATTCAAAATTTGAAAATAGTAAAATAAAAGTATAGTTAATTTATATCTTCATATTTAATTTTGATTTTACCATTTGGTTTAATAATAAACTTTTGATAGCCTTTGTTAGTAACTTTGCCACGTATTTCTGTATATTTGTTTATATCTACATTATGAAGTTCAGATATAAGTTCTACTGCTTTAAAATCAATAATACTATACTTCTTTTTATCATGAGATTTAATAACCCATTTATTTGTAAAATGTTTTTTATCTTCGTATGAATAAAAATATCTTAAAGATATTGGAATGACCCCTAAAAAGTAGACAAAAATTTATTCTTTTAATTTACAAATAATAATGATAGAATCATTATTTAAATTATAAAAGGAAAAATTATGCCTCCCAGATATACAGAAGAATTTAA
>Ga0233437_1003704_pt1 | contig 19501 bp, 23 predicted proteins | sample SI_122_August201_FD_182714 | JGI IMG/M metagenome (GOLD analysis project Ga0233437, IMG submission 182714) | Seawater microbial communities from Saanich Inlet, British Columbia, Canada - SI_122_August2016_200_MG | ecosystem: Environmental > Aquatic > Marine > Inlet | place: Canada: British...
GATTGCATTATAATCTTCAATTGAATATATTTCATTAGATTCTTGACACAAATTATCAGAACATATAGCATTACTACACCCATAACTACATCCACAACCAATTGGACAATAACTATCAACATATGGAAAACAAGATTCAGAAACCACTCCTTCATTCCGCACATATGACAAAGCAGTTAGATGCCAACCTCCTGAACAATCACCTGCTCCAGTGCAATTAGAAACCAATTGTTGTTCAGATAAATCCAAATCATAATCAGTATCATTATTTTCTATATTATGCTGGGCTTCAACAACTGCAAGTGAAGCAAAAGCCCAACAAGAACCACATTCCAATTGTTGTTTTACTTCTGTCATCCAATCCCCATTATTATCTCTCCAATCAAAAGAAGAAGGTAAAGTTGCATTAACCAAAGTTAAAGAACTAATAAAAACAAATAGACAAAACAAAAAAGTTAGTTTTGACTTATTTACACTCATTTTACCTTGACAAACCCCCACTAACTTGTTGTTTTAACTCCAATAAATCAACTACAAGGCCAATTTCTTCTAATGAGTTTTTATCTAAACACATGCTATAAATGGTTGAGAAAGTATCTTTACCATCATCTCTGGATTCTAGTTTATAACCATTTTGCTCACAATAAGACCATTCTTGACCACAAACACCTTCATAAAATCTCCAATTAATACATTTATTTCCATCTGGAAAAATACAATAGATACTTGATCCTTCTAGCTTCATTTCATACCCCATCAACCTACAATAAGCAACTGAAGCATCAGAAACCCCTGAAATAAATTCAGTATCATTTTCTTCAATTATAACTTCTTCTCCACAACCAACTAAAAATAATAAAATTGCTAACAACGCAAACAATGTTTTTGTTTTTCTCATTTTTTCACCCCTATTAACCTATATTAAACGTTAAACTATTTGGATCCACATCTATATCTGGATCACCTAAAAGACAATCATTTGGACATGAATTATAATCTTCTCCATTACTACATAATCCATCTCCACAATCTGAACAATAACCATTATTACAATCATAACCCCCATTATCGTTCCAACAATCAGAATCATAAGTGCAAGATTCACCTACATCTCGTCTACAAAAATCTAAATCATTCCAGATATCTTGTTCATCTAAATCTGTATCACAAACATAAACATAACCTAAATAAGCAGTACATGTTCTGATATCTATATCTTCATCATATAAATTACCATCTCCACCACATGTATCTTCATACATTTCTATTTCCATCTCATATCCTAAACTTCCATCATAATCACAAACAGGATTATAAAAAATTCCGCTACCATCACAATCATCTGAAATACATTCATCATGATTATTACATTCATATCCATCTAAAATTCTACATGGATCATCTGGAGTTCCTGTCTCAGTCCAAAGATTGTTCTCTCCATCACCATCTCCATCATGGTTCTCATCACAATCTAACGTAGCATCCCCACAACTTATGTCTGCATCAACATTTTGCCATGTTGAGTGATACCCTTCATAATCGTAATCTGTTGATACTCCGTTATCACAATCATACATGTGCCTATCAACAACATAAAATGTCTCCTCATCAACATTAGTGTAAGTTGCAACACCATCACAATCTTCAAAATATATTGCATCAACATCATTATCCCAATTTTCACCTGCATACCCTGTTTCCATTGTATGATCACACCACCCATCTCCTAGTTGGCAATGCCCATCATAATAATAACTTGGAGAATGTTGTTGTCCATCTTCACCAGGTAAAGTATAATCATCATCACATTCATACATATCAACACTATTTTCAAAATAACAGTGATTAAAATAACCATTATCAGTCCAATCCCAGCAAACTATATCTGCATTAGAAGTCAAGTCATTAATACCAACATCAATAAAACCGCCACCCCAAACAAATGCATCATCATCTGTCCCTTCATTTTCTATCCAATCATCATCATAATCCATCTGTTCAGCATTTACAATAGGAAAAAGAAGTACTAAAAAAAATAAAATTATTAGTAGTGTTTTATTTCTCATTTTCTTTTATCAAAACCATGGCAAAAAACCAAATACTCTCTTAAAAAAACCAACTTCCTCAGTAGCACCAACTTCTTTCACTGAAATGTCATCCTCAATCACTGATTTTTTTAAGATTGTCTCTTTTGTATCAATGTATCTAACAACATCAGCTGGACCTGATTGAACAGAAGTTGTCACTGTTAAGATTGATATTTCTTCATTTACATCTTCTATAAATTCTTCACTAGAACTAGTAACTTCATCAGCAGAAGAATCTTCATTAGCTAAATCATTACTATCTTTTTTAACAGATTGAACATTTTCTTCTTCGTGATCTGGTTCAGGAATTGGTCCTTCATCTCCATAAGGTTCACCCATATTTCTACTTGAAGGCCCATAAAGTTCACCATTGACAAGTTCCCTATCTCTTTCCTCAAACAAAGAATCAAAAAGTTCTTGATCATAATCTTCAACTGTATCTTCATTAAATCTTTCATTAAAATATTTCCTCATTTCACACTCTTGCAATACATCTTCATCAGGTAAATCAATAAGAGATATTACATAATTAAAACATTCTCTAATCTCTTCTGTAATTGGTCGCCCATCAATTGTAAAAGAATCTTTTTCTTCACATTCCTCAACCATTACATTAATTTCTTCATCAGTAATATCTGTTCTAATTGCTCCTTCAAGCATGTCTAATTTTTCTTTTATTGAAGAAAAAATTGCATCTGCTGGACACCATGTTAAAAGAACACCATAACTATTAGTTAATTGAAAAAGATCTTCTGGTTCTTCAAATGGATACATTTTTTTAAAATCTTCAATAGCCATTGGAACACAACCATATTTATTACACTCACTTGGATATTCTTCCAAAAATTCAAGAATAATAGATTCCTCAAAATTATTATTACCTTCTGCAAGAGCTCCCATGGGATCTCCTGAAGATGGACCAATTTGTTTCTCTTGAATCTTAATATACATATCACCATTACGCCAAAAAACTTGATTAGAATCTTCAACATAAATTAAATCATCATCAAATTCAAAAATATTATTTGAATTTTCAACATGATTTGTTATCCAATAATCCAAATCATAAACTGTTACATCTTCTTCAAAATATATCAATTGAACATAAACTATTGAATCTTCTTCTTGATTCTCATATTTCAAAACATGAATTGTATGAAAATTCCTTGGATAAGAATCGTGCTCATCAACAAGTTCATAATCTCCAATCTCATCTGGAGCATAATATTCTACATCATCAGCACTAACAACACTCAAAGAAATAAACATTATAATTGTAACTAAAACTATTATTTTATTCATTTTCCCACCCCCAATATAAAACAAAATCTCTTAGAGAAATTTACATATTTTACATATATAAAATTTTCCTCAAAAACATTGAAATCGTTTTTCGCCATTGGTTTTACCTCTGGCACCCCATTCATAAGGTAAACTCAACAACTATATAAATGTTGTTCCTAAAAGATAAGAAATTTTCCAACTTTCTTAGAATAATTCCAATTTAATCATATATTAGTAATTATTTACTAATATTCAGAAATATTTATAAATAAAACTAATCATAAATAATCAAAAAGAGGGATCACATGAAATATCTTTTATATATACTCACTGCATTGATTCTAATAAGCACAGTTTTTGCTGCAGTAGGTGATGATATAATTCTTAGAACATCTAGTGCTACTAATGCACATGCTGCTCTATGGGATGAAACAGGATATACAACTCAAGTTACATGGCCAGGTGCAGTTCCTGCAGATCCTCATCCAACATGTGACGCTGATAACACAATATTAAGATTAAGTGGTTCTATTAATGCTCATGTTTCCCAAGCAAGCGATGTAACATACTCAACAAGAGTCTGTTACGGAGATTTAGGTTGTGGTTTAAGTGCAACTGGTTGCGATGTAGGAGAAACATGCATTGGTTCAATGTCTGATTATACAAATGCTCACTTTAGTACAGCATGTAGTGGTGATGTAGGTGGTTATGCTATTGATGTATGTTGTGTAGAAGGATGTACTGATACAGATATGTTATGCGGAGACTTCGAAGATCAAGCAGGTAATACTTATCCATTTACTGATTGTTTAACAGCTGCATTAACAGAACCAACTATTTGTTGTGACAGTCCAAGTGCATGTGTTTATAGTGGAAGTTGTCATAATATTTTAACTGAATCAAATATTGATGAGAATGAAATCATTTGTTCTATGGAAAACATGTGGTGCCCGATTATTAACGGAAAAACATATACTTATGATGGAAGTGTTTGTACACGTGCTGAATACGCCTGCTACGATCCAGTCGATCCAGAATTATGTAATTATGCTTATCCTAATGAAGACTTTTGGGGAACTGAACTTTGTATAAATGCATCATCGCAAGATGCTTGTTGTCCAGTAAACTTCCAAGGTGTGGACTTCTACTTTAATCAAAATATTGATCAAAACGACAACGTAGACCCAACTTACATAAACAGCGTAACTATCTGTGGAGAAAACTACACATGCGGAGTCTCTGATGGTGTTTGTCCTAGTACTTATGCAGGATGTACTCCTTGTTATGAAGAAGATATTGATTGTTGTGATGAATGTGGTATTGAATGTAATCCTGTTTGTGGTAATAATGTAATTAACTTAGCACATGGTGAAGAATGTGATAATGATGAAATCCCATTCACTGATTGTGTTGATGCAAACCCTGGATTTACAGGAGGAGACTTAAGTTGTACTGGATGTGAAATTGATTATTCTGCATGCCAAGGTTCTCCTGGTGCATGTCCATTAACTTGTTTAGACTTTGGATTTACAGGAGGAACAATTAGTTGTACATTACCAGATTGTTCTGATTGTGATACAACTGCTTGTATTGGTGGTGATCCTGAAGATACTTGTGGTAATATTGTAGGAGAAGAAATGCATTATGAATATGATTCAGACACACAAACATTTGATGATGCAAGTGTAGAAGATTGTTATGCTACTTGTCCACCAATTAACACAGAACATGTTATTGATGAAGAATCAAGTGATAGATGTTTAACAGATACAACAATTTGTGTTGATGATTATGAACTTTATACTTCAATAGATATGCTAGATCCTGCAGACTTATGTGTAGTAAACACAAACTGTAAAGATGCAGATGATGATAATGGTGACTTTGAAATATGTAATTTAGGAAATTGGCATGATCCTGATGAATCAGAAGAGTATTGTACTAAAGTAGGTAAAATATGGGATCCAGCTTGTGTAATGGGATGTGGTGAAGATGACTACAACAATAATCCAGCAGATGGTTATTGTGTTGATGACGACGGATCATTAATAACAGGAACTGTTCTAGGAGAACATTATAGAGGAGAAGGACTTTATTATCAAATTGAAGACACAGAAGTTACAATCTCATTAAAAGATATGTCTTTAACAACTATTTACTCTACAACAGCAGACAACACAGGTTATTATGAACTTGAAGCAATTGCAGGAACTTATTATATTGTTGCAGAAGCTCAAACATATGTTACTTATAGTGGTATTGAAGTAATTGCAGGACCAGAAGCAATCAATGAAATTGACTTAGACAAATCAAGTGAATGTAATGAATATTGTACTAAAAATGATAATATGTGTCATGCTAGTTGCGATGGAGTTAATGGTTGTGTATTCCCAACAGGAGATAACTATGAAAACGAAGAAGATGTCACAGTAAAAGAATTATGTGATCAACAAGGTGAATGGCCAGTATCTTTAGGTTATATAAATATACTAGAACCAGAAATAGAATATGAATATTTCTGCTGTGCAGGTCCAAGCTTACCTACTGCAACTGCTGAAGTCATAACAACTCCTGGTGGAGAAGCAGTTTCAATTACTTCTTATTGTAGAGGAGTTCAAATTGGTGGAAAACCTGGAAGTATTTGCGTTGCAGTTAAAGATTAATTACAATTTCTATTAATTAAAATACAATCTAATTCTACAAACAAAATTTATAAATGATTATATAATTATATAACCCATATTATAAAGGTGATAATTATGGTTAAAAGAAAAGCAATCTCAATGGCTGGAAAAACAATAGTAGTTTCTCTACCTTCTACATGGGTTAAAAAATATGGAATTAATAAAGGAGATGAATTAGATATTAATGAACAATATAGAAGAGTTATAGTTAGCACTGACAAACTTATAAAAGGCGAAAAAACAAAATTAGATGTTTCTGGTTCTGAAATTATTGCAAAAAGAAGTATTGATGCATTATTCAAAAGAGGTTATGATGAAGTTGAAGTTATTTACAATGACAAAAAAGAACTTGCTGAAATAAAACAAGCATTAAAATTAACTTCTACAACATTTATGATGGTTGAAGAAAATAAAAACTCACTAACCCTAAAAAGCATTGCAAATATTTCACAAGATGATTTTGATCCTGTGCTAAGAAGAATGATGATTCAATTTAAACAGATGAATAACGAATTACTTAACGCAATAAAAGAAAATGACGACGAGAAAATAAAAGAAGTTAAAGAATTAGAACTTGAAAACAATAAACATACTCATTTCTTAAGAAGAGCAATTAACAAAGGAGCATACTCAGATTATAGAACAATTACTACAATGTATACATTTCTTGAACAAATCGAAAACATTGCAGACGAATGGAAATTCTTATGCTTACATTTAGAGAATAAGAAACCTAAACCAACTAAAGAAGTCATAAAAGTGTTTGAAGAAGTAAATGACTACACTAAATTATTTTATAATGTCTTCTACAAACATAAAAAAGAAGATATTGAATTATTCACTAGACAAAGAAAAGAATTAATTACAAAATTATTAAATCTATTCGAAGAACAAGATAAAGAAAATGCTTGGATTGTTCATTACTTAATCAATATTACACAACAACAATTTACTTTACTTGGTCCAGTAATGGCAATAAAATCAGGAACACTCTAAACCATCAACATAAACACCAGGACATCCTGATATTGGTTGAACATTTCCTTCAGAATCCTTAAAATAAACACAAACATCTCTTTCTGTTCCTACTATTTCTTTTAATTCATTACAATCTAAAGAATTCAAGATCATCATTTCTTGATCATTAATAATATCATCTTCTACAACTTGTGAAAAAAAAGGTTTTTGACTTATAGTTGTTAATAATCCAAAGATAAATAGAAAACTAAATAATCCAACAATTATAAGTAAAGTATCAAAGTGATTTCCTTTTTTCATTTTAACCAGTACAATTAACTCCTCCCATTTGAACATCATCACATCCTATAAACATTGAACCATTTAATAATTTCATTGATCCATCTTCATTTTTTACATAAACACACATACTATTTGAAGTATCAAAAGTATCTTTTAGATAAGTACAATTCCATCCAGCAATTAAATCTAATTCCCCTGTTGTTAAAACACCATCTTGAAAATAAGGATGCATCATTATACTAGCTGCTATTCGCTCTGCTTCTTGATCAACATTAGACTCTACTGATTTCTGTGAAATAATAGCATAAAACATCACTAAAGCAACTAGAAACAGCACAACTGCTATGTATACTTCTGTTGAAAAAATCTGTCCTTTCTTCATGACAAAAATCATGACTATTTTAGTATATAAAGTTTCTGTTAATGAATGCATTCATACGTAACATTTATAAACCAACCTAATTTCTGCAAAATATAGACACAAAGGTGGAATATTATGGCATTATATTATCAAGCAAACACACAAGAATTAATAGAAAAAACAGCTGTTGAGCTCAAAAACTCAGGTAGAATTAGACCTCCTGAATGGGCTTCATATGTAAAAACAGGTTCTGATAGAGAAAGACCTCCTGCAAATGAAGATTGGTGGTACATGAGATCAGCTGCAGTATTAAGAAAGGTAGCTGTAATTGGTCCAATTGGAGTATCTAAATTAAGAACAATCTTTGGTTCTAGAGTTAATAGAGGCCATAAAAAAGAAAAACATAGAAGAACAGGCGGAAATATATTAAGAAAAATATTACAACAATTAGAAGCTGCTCAATATGTAAAAATGCAGAAAAAAGGTGTCCACAAAGGTAGAATTTTAGCACCAGCTGGACAACAATTACTTGATAAAACTGCACTTACTATTCAAAAAAACAAACCAGCCCCAAAGGTTGAAGTTAAACCTGTTGTTAAAGAACCTGAAGCACCAAAACAAGAAGTAAAAAAGGCTCCTGTTAAAGAGACTAAAGAAACAACTTCAGAACCAAAAAATGAGTGAGCTTGACCAAATAAGAAAAAAGAAACTTGAAGAATTACAAAATCAACAACAAGATCAAGCTCAATTGCAAGGACAACTTGAACAAATAGAAACTTTAGCAAAACAAAAATTAACAAAAAACGCATTATTCAGATTTGGTACAGTAAAATCAGCAAACCCTGAACTTGCAATGCAAGCAATGGCTGCGATTGTACAAATAAAAAAAGACATAATAAATGATGAAGACTTGAAGCGAATTTTACTTTTGCTTCAACCAAAAAAAAGAGACATCAAAATAACAAGGAAATAAAATGGCAAGATATATACATTTAAGCAAAAAGCTAAGATTAGCAAAAAAAGGTCGTCAAACTAGATGGGCTCCTTTTTGGACAGTTCCAAAAATATATGGAACAGGAAGAAGAGTTCACCCAGGCAGACACACTGAAGTAAAGAGAAGTTGGAGAAGAACTAGTACAGGAGCATAAAAATGGCAGACCTTGAGAGAACATATACTATTCCATTAAGAAGTGAATGGCTTAAAACACCTAGACATAGGAGAGCTAAGAAAGCCACAAAAGCATTACGTGAATTTCTACAAAAACATATGAAAACAGATGATGTTAAGATTGGAAAACATTTAAATGAAAAATTATGGAAACATGGAATTAAGAATCCACCATGTAAGGTTAAAGTTACTGTAATAAAAAAAGATGATATTGCTAAAGCAGAATTATTTGGTAACAAATATGAAGAAGAAATTAAAGCAGAAGAAGTAAAAGAAGATGCTAAAGGCTTAGACAAAGTAAAAGATATGTTAGCTGGTAAGGAAAAAGAAGTAACTGAAGAAGTTTCTGAGGAAGAAAAAGTTAAAAAAGCAATTGAAGGTAAGAAAGAAGAACCTGTTAAAGCAGAAACTAAAAAAGAAGTAAAGAAAGACTCCCCTACTGAAAAGAAACCTGAACCAGTTAAAAAAGAAGCTCCTGCTAAAAAGCCAGAAGTAAAAGAAACACCAAAACCTACAGAAAAACCTTCTGAAGCACCAAAACAATCATAAGATACAGAAGCTAAAGCTTCTTACTTTACTAGCGTAAAGTTTTTAAACATCCATTTTCTATCCATATTCTATGTCAAAGAAAGTTATTTTAATTGCAGATGATGAACCACATATACTAGAATTATTTAGAATGACTTTAGGTGAAGATGACTATGATTTCTTAGAAGCTAAGAATGGTAAAGAAGTTATGGATTTAGTAAGTAAGAAAAAGCCAGACTTAGTTTTACTTGATGTTATGATGCCAGTGATGGATGGATACGAAGTCGCAAAAAGATTAAGAGCAGACCCAGCAACAAAAAGTATTGTAATTGCTATGGTATCTGCTAAAAAAGAAGATCATGATATTTTAACAGGTATTGAAACAGGTGCAATCGCTTATATTACAAAACCTTTTAACCCATATGAATTACAAGAAAAAGTTAAAGAGTTGCTAAATTTATGAAAAGAATAATCTTTCTAATAGCAATTATGCTATTATTGATTGGTTGTACTGAAGTACATGAAGAAGAACAAGTAACTACACCAACAGAAGATTATGAACTACAAAAATATGAAATTACTGATTCTAAAGATAATGTGAAATTATACTCAATCATATTAACAGAATATGGACCAGAACCAGATTATATTGAAGCAAACCTTGGTGATACTATAAAATTAGAAGTTATTAATGATATTAATGCAGATGTATATTATAATACAGAAACAATAGTTGAAGAATATGTAATTCCTTCGCCAGATCCCCCAATGCCTGATACAACTGGTTACAATGAAGTAGAAGTTACTACTGTTACAACAAGTGGAATAGATGTAAGATTTATAATTTATGAATACAAAGTTGATAAATTACTTGAAAAATTAGGAGTAATTGATATAACTTTAGTTTTAGACAAAGTTGGAACATTTACTTTTGGTGATGATACAGAAAACATCCCAAAAGGAACATTAGTAGTGAATTAACTCTAAGTACCTAACTCTTTTTGTATTTGTTTTGGTTTTATTATTTCTTTTTTAGGAATATCATTCTTATCCCCGACAATTGGAATTCCATAAACACCATCATAACCTGGAACAACTTCAATTCCACCAGCTCGATTCTTCATTATAATCTCTGCAAATTCATTATCAGTAATTGCTGCAATTTTCTCTTTTTCCATATTTAAAAGAATATCTAACTCACTTCTTCCTTCAGATAATGCATTAAACTTCTCCCAAATTTTTTTAGTTGCAATACCTGCTTTGTAATGCAAAGATAATAACTCACTAACAGGTATCATTTTTTTAAAAAGTGGTGCATTTTTAGGTTCTTCTCTGTCTGCTAATTCATCTACTCTTTGTTCTACACCAATTGTTAATTGTTTTCTACACACTGGACAAATATTTCGTAATTTTATTGCTTCTTTTGGACTTAAATTAACACCACAATTTCTATGGCCAGTAAAGTGATACTTTCCAAAACCAGGATCTACTTCAATAGTTTCTTTTAAACCTTCACCTGTTCTTACTGCTTTCAAAATATTATCATAAGTTAATTTTTTCATAGAAAATAATGTTGCTTCCCGACCAAGTCTCCATGGCCAAAATGAATGACTATCAGAAAAAGATAGAAGTTGAATATTATCTAATTCACTTAATCTTCTATTCATACCAGGATCACTACTTAATCCTGTTTCAATTGCATGAACATTTTTAATTTGATCATCAAAACATTCTTTTATTGAATTATAACCAGAATTTGCACCAAGCATTCCAAACCAAGGTGTCCAAATATGTGCAGGAATAACTTCTATTTTTTTATCTATTTGCATCATATTTTCAACAAATTCAGGAGAAGGAATTTTAAAAATTGGTCTACCATCATAATCAATTCTTCCATGTTTTAATAAATAATCAGTTATTTGTTCAACAACTTCTAAGTTTGGCGCAAACAAAACCTGATGTACTCTTCTACCTTTGCCATGGTGTGTATAAATTAATGAAACTTCTGAAGTTAACATAAACTTAAAACCAGTCTTTGTTTGAAAAATACCTGAGTTATCAACTTCAGTTAATTCACTCTTAATTTCCTTAATCCATTCTGGATGGGTAAAATCACCTGTTCCAATTAAATTAACTCCCTTGATCTTTCCATATTTCTCTAAATTTTTAATAACTAAATTTTTAGAACAAGCCCTTGAAAACTTTGAATGAATGTGTAAATCCGATATAATATCCATAAAAATTCGATTCTATATTCATTTATATGTATTTTCACTAATCACAATCTATTTGTCAATAAATATTTAAAGAATAACTATCCAAGAGATTATATGGATTGGAGTCATTTAATATCATCAATACTTATTTTAGTAGTTTCATCTATTCCATTATATTTAGCAGTCAATTTACTAGGTGGAAGAGCCTCTTTATTGAAAGTCATATTAGTAAATTTAGCAATTGGATTCTTAGATGGCTTAATTACTAGTAAATTTGGATTCCTTGCCACAATTATATCTTTTGTAATTTTATTAGCAATCTATAAAATAATGTTTGACCTAGGATGGATTAGAGCATTCTTTGCATGGATACTACAAGCAGCATTAGCTATTCTATTGACTGTTTTAATGCATAGATATATATTGTAATCTAAGCCTTAAAAACTAAATCTCCCCTATTGACTTTTCCATCTAATTTCAAACCTACTGTATCGCCTGCTTTGGCTTCCTCAACTGATTTGTGCTCAACTTGCATAGAAGTAATCTCTTGCTCAAATGGTTCATTAGATTGAATATAGATCTTATCGCCTACTTTTACAGGTAATGTAACATCAAACACACCCACCCCCATTTTGTCAAAATAATGCGTTATTTTCCCAATTTGTTCCCTTGTTTCTTCCATAATACCACCAAAGTGTATAAAGCATCCATGATATACTAAAAGTCAGAAATAGCATTTATTTCTGACTTTTGTATATACCAAAGTCATTAGTTTTTATAAAATTAATGACTTTAAGTATATTTATGTTTTGTTTTTAGTATATTTTCTATATATTAAAGTACTGATTCCCATATATTAACCACTTAGAAGTACTCAAATAATCGAAAGGTTTATATAGTAGTAGCTCCTTACACTACTTAAGGGTGATGGTTTTGAACGATGATAATAAGGGTACAAATATACCTAATAAAAAAGAAGCTATAGATTCAAAAATTGATGAAGAGGTCTCAAAGATTCCTAAAGAACAACCTGCATCAATTGAACTTAAAACAGACTCCGAACAAGAGTTTGAACAAGAACAAGAAAATCCTTCATTTTCATTCCAACACAGAAATAAGGACTACGATGATCCTTTTGATGAAGATTACAAAACTATAAGAGATAATCAAATAGACAATCATGAAAAACGAGAAAGCGGTTTTTGGTTTAATCATATGAAATAACATTCATTAAGTGGAGCAAAGTCTTTCTCACTCGCATATCATCCCTCCCTGATTTTTGCTCCACTTTTCTTTTTTTATCCATTTAGAGATAAAATATCTTTTTTTCATTGCTTTTTTCCTTCTTAACTAATAATGAATTCTTTAGTCAATACTCCCAAAATAATCAAAAAATATATAAGAATCAAGCTCTAGGAATGTTTTATGGATATTCTACAATTACATCAAGTAAAAGAAGATGATTTACATAATGTTGGTGAAAAAGTTATAAAACTAGCCAAACTTAGGGATGCATTTCCTATGCCAGATGGATTTGTTCTTCAAAAAAGTATTTTTGAGGACTTTCTAAGGCAAACAGAACTCTTTGAAAGAATAAGAAACATTGAAGATAGTGTTATATCAGATGATAAAGAAGACCTACAATCAAAGGCAAATAGAATTCAACAATTAATTGTTTCTACAGATATGCCAAATGCTCTTGCAACATCAATAATTGATCAATATGAAGCAATGAATATTGACAAAGATAAACCAATCTCAGATATTGTCGATGATACTTCAAATTTAGTTGTTGCTGTAAGGGCATCTTCTATTGGGTATGTTGATGATAAAAAAATGCATATGAGTTTCTTAAACATTAATGGCAGAGAAAGATTAATCAAAGCAGTCCAAACAGTCTTTGCATCTTTTTACACTGCAAAAGCTGTATTTTATAGATTAGAAAACAATATAACAGATGCATCAATGGCAGTTTTAATTCAGAAAATGGTACCTGCAGAAGCTTCTGGAATGATTTATTCTACTAACCCAACTAACACTGAACACATGCTAATGTTAGTTTGCAAAGGTCTTGGTAGTACAATTACAAATAACTTAGCCATTCCAGATAGATATGTTATTGAAAAGAATAGTTTAGAAGTAGTTGATATGTCTATAAAAAGACAAGAACATATGTTTACAAATGATGAACAAAAAAACAAAACAGTAAAACTTGAATTAAGTAGCAGAGATGCACTTGGACAAAAAATAACTACAAAACAAATAAAAGAAATCGCAGGAAGAGCTAAAAGAATTGAAAATGAATTTAATAGACCACAACTTATTGAATTTGTTGTAAAAGGAGACATTTATTATGTTTTACAATCGCAAAACATTGATGGATTAGATAATCTACCTCAAGATAATAAAATAACAGAAGAAGAATCAACAACTGAAGATGTTCCTAGTGAAGAAACACCTACTGAAAACTATGAACCAACTGAATTAGATAAACAAATCATGGAAGCAGCAGATGGAGATGAAGAAACAGAATTAAGAGTAGAAGAAACCGAGGAAGAGACTTCTGAAGTTGACGAAGTCAACGAAGAAGCACCAGCTTCTGAAGAACCTCAAGAAGATACAGTAGACGAACCAATTGATATGGAAGAAAAAGAAGAAGTTGAAGAAGAAACAGAACCAAGTATTGAAATAAAAGATGAAGTAGATGACGAAAAGAATAATGAAGAACCTGAAGATGATACTGAAAAACTTTCCGAAGGAAAGCAAGAAGTCGATGAGACTTCTGTAGATGAAGAAGAAAATATTGAAGATATACCAATTGAAGATGATCCAGAAACTGATGAAGACAGTGAAGAGATTAAGTTAGAAGAAACTGAAGAAGAAGTTTCCGAAGAACAAGATGACTCTGACGACGAAGACCCAATAGAAGAAATCAAAGAATCTTCTCCAATGTTCGATGATACTGTCGAAGATGATGAAGACTCAGAGAAAGATAATAATACTGAAGACAATGATGATGAAGATACAAACGAAGATGAAGAACCTCAAGAAGACACTGATGAAGTAGAAGAAGATGAACCAACAGAAGATTCAGATGAAGAAACTGAAACCAAAGAAGAGGAAACAGAACCATCTGAGGAAGAAACTCACGACGACAATAACGATGAACACATCGCAATTACAAAAGATGATGATGAAGACGATGAAAACAACTTAGAAATCCAACAAATGGCAGAGCAATTAGCTTCAGAAAATGATGATAATGAATTTACTGAAAATATACAAGATGAAAATACAAACGAAATTGAAGATGAACCATATTCTATTGTAGAAAACGAAGATCCAGTTGAATCAACTACAAAACAAGCAGGAAGTCTTATTGTGAGTGCTCAAACTGCTGTACAAAATGCATTATTTCAAAAATATATGGATAAATTCAATGAAGAACCAACTGATTTCCAACATGTTATGGACAAACTAGGACAAGATAATGATATTCAATACGAAGATGAGATTATTAAACTAAGAAGTATCTACATGGATTACCTAGAAAGACAAAAAGACCCTTCTCCAAAAGATGTTAAGTTCTCTCTAGAAACAATGCAAAAGTTTGTTGACTAGTTCTTAATAAAATAAAAAAGAAAAATAAAAAATTAATAAGTATCTGTTGTTGTCCTCCAATTATCATTCTCATGTAGTTCAGGTATTTCGTCATTAATATCCGCTGTTACATTCAGAAAAATAGTTTGTCCAGCTAAAGTTATGTTAGTATGAAATAATGCTTCTAACTCAAACACCACATTATCACCTTGATCAAGTTCTGTAACATAATTCGGATTAAGATCTTTGGGATGAGTATTATAAGGATCCATATCTTTAGAAAGTCTTAGCTCATCAGGATCATAAATTACGTTGTAATCAGCAGTTCCTGTATTTTCTACTGTGATCTCATAATTTGCAACTGTAGTGTAATTATAAGGACCATTATATGTTATAACTGACTGTAAAAGTGTTATATCTGTAATCTCAAAGTTTGGTGCCCCATCACAAACATCACCAACTCCATCAGCATCAGCGTCTACTTGATCTGCATTCTGATAATTAGGACAATTATCACATGCATCACCGAATCCATCTGCATCTGTATCTAATTGATCTTCGTTTGCATCATTTACACAATTATCACAAACATCACCAGCTTCATCATTATCGCTATCATCTTGATTTGTATTAGGATCATTTATACAATTATCATCACAATTTACTGTATTTCCTCCAATACAAGGATTATCTCCTGCTATTCCACTAAAATCTCCATCATCTAAGATACCATCTCCATCTCCATCATCATATAGAAGAACACATTCTCCATTCAAACATTCATATCCAGAACCAATTACTGCTTCACAATCAACTGCACGTTCGTATGTTGCAAAACCATCTTGATTACAATAGAATTCCCATAGTTTTCCAGCTGCGCAATAATCTGTCATACTATATGGTTGACTTATGCCTGTGCCAGAAACTGTTCCTTGTTCATCGTATTCTAAACCTGCATCTGTATCAGAACAAGGTACTAATGGTTCTTCTTGTATTGCTTTTGGGCCTTTACTTCCTAATTCAACTGAAAAACCTTCTTGTCTTTGTAATTTTTTTAATGCATCTCCACTCAAATCTTCTGTACTTAACTCAAAAGAACTTCCACCATTATTCATAACCAATACAATTAAACCAATTACAGCTACAATTCCAACCATTGCAACCAAATATAAACCAGTATTAACATCATGTTTTGCCATTTAATCACCTCAATAATTATAATACAAGAATTCTAGTAAAGATCATTTATAAACTTAATGCTCCAACACAACAATTTTCTTACTCAAACTTTTATGTAAATAATATGTAAACTCTTCTTTAATATGCCATTTTCCAATGACTTTCTTAGCAGAAACAAAATCAGGCAAACCTATAACAATTGTATTTGTTAAATCATATATATTCTTAAAAAATTCTTTATACATTTTATCCAACTCAACATTTTTTGTATTTTTCGCATATGGTAAGTCTGCAACAATACAACTTACTCTTTTATTTAATTTAGTTGCATCCTCAACACCTAAAGGACACGCCACTTTAAATGATTTCAAATTCTTTTCACATCTTTTAATCATTATTTCATCAATATCACTTCCCCTACACATTATTCCCATTAATAATGCTTCTAATAAAATCCCACCTGTACCACAAAAGGGATCCAACAATATCCCTTTTTTTGTTCCAGAAAGATTTACCATTGCCCTAGCTAATTTTGGATTTAAAGAAGATGGATGTAATTCTGGTCTTAAATGTGGTTTTCTTTTTAAAAAACCCTTTGAATTTTCCCAAACTAATAAGCAAGCATAAATTTTGTCTGCAAAAATAAAAACTACTTGAGTTTTCGCATTCTTCAACTTAGCTGTTGGATTTTTTATCCTTTTCCCAACCATAATAGCAAGTTCTTCTTGTTTAAAATCAGACTTACCAACCTTTGAAACTGAAAAACTTTCTTCATAATATCTTTTCCATGGAAAAAGTGCTATCTTCTGCTCAACTTCATGAGGTTTACAATGAAATAAGACTTTATACGCTGCATTTGTATAAGCCAATCGATTATAAAGATCTGATTTTGAATCAAGAATCAATAAATTTTCATAATCTCTTGATAACTTTGGCTTTAATAAAGCTAAAGCCTCGGCTTTAGCTAGTTCTGGATAGTCTTTAGTCAGCTCGAGAATATACATATATTAAGAATACATTCTACTATTTATAAAATATCCCCTAACTATTAACGTAAACCAGAGAAGCTAAAGCTCCTTGGTTTACTAGCGTAAACTATATAAGTAAACCCAAACTCACAGTTGAATATAAACCTTGTAGGGTGAGGTGATTAAATGTCAGATTTTAAAACTGTAGAAGACTGTGAATGTGAAGGAAAAAGAGTTTTATTAAGGTGTGACCACAATGTTCCATTAGATAAATGGGGCAATGTAGTTAATGACAAAAGAATTAGGGCAACCCTGCCCACAATAGAATATCTTCTTAAAAAAAGAGCTAGAATTATTGTAGCTACACATATTGGAAGACCAAAAGGAAGAGTTATTGATGCTTTAAGAACAGATGGTGTTGCTGCTAGATTAGAATTACTTTTACACATGCCTGTTAAAAAAGTAGATATGTGTGTTGGACCAAGAGTTAAAAGATCTGTAGCAGAACTAAGAGATGGAGAAGTCCTAGTCCTAGAAAATGTACGTTTCTTTAATGAAGAATTAGATAATGACGAAGAATTTGCAAAAGAACTTGGATCAAATGCTGATATTTTTATTAATGATGCTTTCGCAGTATGCCATAGAAGTCAAGCTTCTGTAACAGGTGTAACTAACCACCTTCCAAGCTATGCTGGTTATTTAGTTAAAAAAGAAATGGAAGTAATGGGTGAAGCATTAAAAAATCCTGAAACTCCATTTGTAGTAGTAATTGGTGGGAGTAAAAAAGATAAAATTCATGTAATTGAAAATGTACTTGAAAAAGCAGATTATGTTATGATTGGTGGAAAACTTGCTAACACATTTTTAAAAGTAAAAGGAATTAATATTGCTTCTAGTAAATATGATGAAGAATCTATCCCACTCGCCAAAGAATTACTAAAAAATGCAAGTGAGAAATTAATCCTTCCAATTGATGTTGTTGTAGCAGATAAGTTTGAAACAGGTGCAGCTACTAAAGTAGTTCCTGTTGATGAAATTCCATTTGGATGGGTTATTGTTGACATTGGACCAAAAACACTTGAATTATACAAGCAAAAAATGGACCTTGCTAAAACAATTGTTTGGGGAGGACCAATTGGTGTCTTTGAAATTGACAAATTCGCCAGAGGAACAATGGGTCTTGCTAAATACCTTTCAGAGCATCCTGGAACTACAATAGTTGGAGGAGGAGACTCAGCAGCCGCTGTAGAAAAATTCAAATTATCAGATAAAATGACTATTGTATCTACAGGAGGAGGAGCATCTTTAACAGTTCTCCAAGGTAAAGAATTAAAAGGTGTCAAAGCACTCGAAGAAAACGCTGCTAAACACAGTTAATTCTTATACATAAACCTTATAAATAACCACTTAATTGTGTTTTGTAGGTGAGGACATGGCAAACATAACTAAACAAGAATTCAACAAGAAAATCACTAAACTAAACAACAATTTCGTAAAAAGCCTTAGAAATCTAAACAAATATTTCAACGAAGAACTCACATCAATAAAAGACAATGTTTCTAATACTCAAGAATCACTACAAGAACTACATAAAAAGATTGACACAATAGACCAAAAAGAAGAAGACACTGTATCTGAAGAAAAACTTGTAGAAGAAATTAACAAAGTTAAAGATGAAAAAATAAGCAGAAGAGAATTCAACAAACATATTGTTATCTTAGATGCAAAAGTTCAAAATCTAAAAGAAGATATTGAAGAACTTGAGAAATCTGTTTCTGATGGTGAAGAAATGATTATGAATACTAATATTCATATCCAAGGCAAAAAAAATAGTGTTACATGATTACCATTTTTCTTTTGTAATTTTCAAATAATAAGCTAAATGTCTTAATCCAATATGAACTAAAGGCACTGCTACAAAATAAAAAACAAGCATTTGCCATGTAGGCAATTTAATTAGTGAAATAAACACAACACCACCAATCAATAAATCCAATTGATCCCATGGGAAAAATGGTTCTCCTGGCCCAATATTTAATCTTCTTTTTACAGCACTTTCTACTGCATCACCAACTAAAACACCCATCCCAATCATAAAACCGAAATATACCCAATGTACTTGAGTAAAATCAATAAAACTTATTGACTGTATAAAAGGATAAACAT
>Ga0233437_1003706_pt1 | contig 19497 bp, 25 predicted proteins | sample SI_122_August201_FD_182714 | JGI IMG/M metagenome (GOLD analysis project Ga0233437, IMG submission 182714) | Seawater microbial communities from Saanich Inlet, British Columbia, Canada - SI_122_August2016_200_MG | ecosystem: Environmental > Aquatic > Marine > Inlet | place: Canada: British...
TTCTTAACAATATCCCAAAGCTTAGAATCGTAAGGAGTAAAAAGAATCCTTGGATCAATCATTACTTTTTGATTCTTAGGAGGCAAAGGCCTACCAGCATATAGTTTCTTAACAGTTGGATACTTAGAAGTAATATGGTGCTCTTCATGTCCTACAGTAATCCTTGCGTTCTCTTCATCCTGATATTGAATAAGTAGATCAGTTACCTGATCGTAACTTTCCCTAGTTATCAGGTTGAACCACTTTGCTACGGTTTCCCTTAGAGTCATTTTTAAACACTTCCTTTTCGAGAGCTTCGAGACGTGCGAGAATTTCTTCCCACATCAACTTCTGTCCTCTCTCAAAGCTTACTGGTTTTACTTCCTTAAGTAGTTTTCTCATTATAGCAACCTCAGTTGCCTAAATACTGCACTTCCTGCACTTCCTGCAGATCCAGCTGTTCCATTACTTGTTGCACCAGTACCTGCAGCTCCACCAGCTCCACCAGTTACAACTGCTCCACTAGTAAGGTCTGTTTCACCAACTACGAATATCTTTCCGCCGCCAGCTCCGCCTCCGCCTCCACCGCCAGAGTATGTTCCATTTGATCCTGCTCCACCGGCTCCACCAACAGCAGAAATTGTTAGTGTTGGGGAAGAAGGTTCTATAAATGCAAGTAATACTTGACCACCGGCTCCTCCACCGGCTCCTCCGGATCCAGCTACCTGTGCTCCGTTAGTAGAACTAGATCCTCCGCCGCCTCCAGCTGCTCCAGCTCCGCCTGCAGCGCCGCCGCCTCCGCCGCCTCCACCATAGGCTTTCTCAGCTGCACTGGTTCTTGCTCCGCCGCCTCCGCCTCCACCTGATGAGGTCTGATCGTCTACTGGGTCTGCTAGAACATATCCGAATCCCCTAGTATTTGTAGAATATGCAGTACTTGCAGTAGATGCCCCTCCAGCAGATCCTGCCCCACCATATCTCCCCCTATTCCCAAGGTTTCCTGCTGTCAGTGTTCTTTCTTCTCCGAAGAACACTGATGACTCTCCGATTGTACCATCTGTCCCACTTGATCCACCTCCAGCACTTGGTGATACTCCTACTGCACCAACAACTCCGTCTGCAACTATTGTTCCTGAACCTGCAATTTTTCTAGCATAGATTAAAATGGTTCCTCCACCAGAACCTCCAGTTCCACCACTTCCTGTCGCCCCACCTCCAGCTCCACCAGCTCCACCTGTTGGACCTGCGTTCGGGCTAAGAGTTCCATTAATTGTAAGGGTATCTGCTACCCTAATAATTAGTGGTGAGTCACCAGATAATGTGAAAGTATTATCTATGGTTAAGTTATCATAAAACTTTTCGTTACTTGCTCCCAAGTCTGTATTAGAACTAATTGTCGCGTCTCCATCACTCCCATCACCAAAAAAACTTACTGGGATAAGAGAGGCATTAAACTCTGATGCGTAAAATATATCACCATCAACTTTTGGGAAATCTCCTTCTACCATTTTTTTTATCCTCCTAATCTACTACGTCAACTGAGATAAATACAAATTCATCCGTTGAACTTTTTGATTCAGCGGTAAAACTATCTTCTGAACACAACTTTGGGGTGCCATCAGTGTTAAACCATCCGAATCCACTTATATCATAACCATTAGCTTCATTTACACTCAAGAAGCCACGCATTGTTACTTGTTTCAATGTCTCATCAAATGTAGGATACCCACTAACAACTGTTTTTAAAAAGTCGTCACTAGATGCTACTTTCCAATCATCCATTATTAAATCTCCAGCACTCCAAACTGTTGCTGCTGCATCAGCTTCAATAGCAATATAACTGTAATCACAAGCAGCAATTACTGGCGCTCCAGTTGTACTATCTGCTGTTGATGTATTAAAGTAGATTAAATTCCAACCGGTTGCTAAGTCTGCTAAGTCTCTGGTATAATCATAATAGTTTGCATTGTCACTACCAAATCTTATTGTTACACAATCTGTAACTGCCAGTTTATTAAGCATCGTGCTATCCTTAATATACAGCCACATTGATAACTCCTTGCTTGTGAAGTCCACACTTGTTGTTGTCTTGTCTGTATCTGCAACCGCACTTGCTCCAGCATCTTTAGTTAGGTTAAGTGAACCAGTTCCTTCTTTGAATGTTGTTGTATTCAATGTAGTTGTCATGTCTGCACTATCTACCCAATCTGCTGCATCACAATCATCAACTGTTTCAGTTCCACTTATAGGAATTGGAACATCCAAATCCGTATCTCCAACTGCCGGAGTTGTTTGATCTATACCAACTTTAAACTGAGATGGTGCAGAATAGTCGGGGGTGTCTTGGTAACCCCGGTTAAGCAAAACATTCTTTCCTAAATTGGTTATTATTGAATCTGTCATTTTACTTTATCCTCATTATCCAGACAACTTCATAGTAGCTTGGTAATGTGCTTATCTTATCTGTGTAATAGCTACCAGTAATATATCCCCCTGATTCAGTTATGGCTGTGTTTGCTCCAGCAGAATTATAAGACCCATCTGTTTTAGTGAACCCACTAGTTTGAGATGCAAAACCATCCGTTGTTCCTGTATCTGACCACTGGTGGTTGTGAGTCTCTGAGCCACTAGTTCCACCTGAAGAGGTTCCACCTCTAAGGAATCTAGCTGTTCCACTGTCAGCGTTTAAGTCTGGTATTGCTTGTCCATCATATGGACTTGAAGCATCACTAACTGTTTGCCCATTACATTCTAGCCAGCCCGCAGGTAAAGCAGGAGTTGCATAGATAGTATATGCTTCAGTTCCTAGTGGAAATACATCTGTTACTGCGCTTCCACTTCCAGAGTCTGCAGAAAGTGCAATCGAGGTTTCACTCTCAACAGTCCCAGCAATACCAAAGGTATCATCTGTTGAATTATGAATTACCATTTCTGCTACTGCTCCATCTGATTGAAACGTTGCTCCTGAATCAACTAATTTATCTACTGTATTTGTATCTGCATTTCCACTTGATATTGATGTGAATGTCTTAAGCCAAGGCATCATAGACCCAATAGGATTTATTACCTCACTAAAATTTGTATTAACTTCTGTAGCTGATGCTACTGTTCCATTTACGAATGTGTTTGTTACTCCGTTTGCCATTTTATCTTCCTCCTATGATAAGGTGTACCCCACCTCTAAATATGTTGCGGTTGCAGTTGTTGCTGCACCTTCTGTTAATCTAACTAATAGTTCACTACCCACATTAGTAAAGCTATGAATAACCCCACCAGTAACAGATTCCCAATTACTTCCACCGTCTGGACTTAACTCAATGGTGATTGTTCCTGTGTTAGTTAATGTCACTAACGCTGTATTGATTGTGTCTCCTGCATCAGTATCTAAAAAGATTGGTTCTGTTTGTCCGATCTGTCCAGCAGTGAATGTTAGTTCGTTTGTTCCAGTATTCCAAGTTGCAGTTGTTGTTGCTGTATCTTTGAATATTGTGTCCAAGAAATATTCCTTGTATGTATTTTCTCCTTGTGTTACTCTCACATCTGAATAACTCGCCCCAGATGAATCTCCAAGTTTGTTTACTCCAAGTACTCCATAGTTCGCACTTCCTAATAAGAATGCTGAAACTGTGTCTCCCCATTTGTTTGTTCCCCAAATTCCATATAATGCACTATCCCAGATAAGTAAATCTGCTGATTGAGCTGGATATGTTTTTTTCTGTAACTTAAGATATCTTCTTCTATAATTTATATCTCTATCCACCGATAATAGGTGTGTAAGTACCTGAACATTTTCTGTTACCTTCTCTTCAAACCTCTTCAGCTTGTCCATTACCTCAACTTCCCAATCTTCTTCCCTCCACCTTTTCTCTCCAACCTCTAGCTTATCTCCTTTAAATGGCCAGGACTTATTTATTGATTGAATTAGAAGAGTACTATCTTCACCATTTACACCATCTATAATTCTAACTGTCTGTCCAGCCCTAAGATCTATTAATTTACTTAGGGTTAGGGTTGTTGAGATAAATGGTGTTGAATACTTTGCGATTAAGGCAACTGCCCTCGCCTCTGCATCAGTAACATCTTTTATATCATCAAAGGAAAATGTTTTCTTTACTGTTTGATTATATGTAACCTTGGAAGCATCATTCTTAGCAATAACCGGAGAAGGGATCTTGTATGAGTATCTAATTTCAACGTAATCACTAGCTCCAGGAGTATATTGGGAAGTATTCCAAATTATCTTATCATTAAGTCTATCAACGCTGTAATCGAAATTTGAAGTACTATTTTCTAAACCACCAGATCTTAGTGTTGTTGGGGGATTAGCTGCGTCGGAAAATACTTTAACTGATGTTGGAGTTTTTGTTAGTTCTATTGATGAAGTGGTATATCCAGAGGTTACTCCTATTTGACCAGTTTCTGTTGTTTCTACCTCACTCTCAGCACCGAAAACAGTTATCTCATTAGCCAATTGATATCCGTCCTTTTTCCACTGTGGAATATCTGAGACCTCATCACCAACAGTTATAGTTCCATAGTTTCCAAGATACCCTTTTGGTTCAAAATAGACTAATCCGTCATCTGGTTTAAAATAGAATTGCCAATTAATTAGATCTGCAAGTACTTGTGCTCTTTCATAAACATCTGTGTGATCACAAACAAACTTACTTATGTTCGGTAAGGCAGAACTATCTTGAACAGTCACCCCTGTTGCCGCAAGTACTCCCCCGCCATAAGTGTTTACTAATGTTAGAAAGATATCAGAAACAACTCCCGCTTCAGTATCAATGTTTTCATCAAAGGATTTAGTTATTTCGTGTTTAACTAAATCAGATAACTTATCTCTACATGAAAGGGTCCACCTATTTCCCTTTGTTTTATCTATTTGGTCAACATATCCATCAAATACAAAATCCTCACTAACAGCAGAGAATCCTCTTTTAACTGTGATTGTATTACCAACTTCTATTGTAACAAGGCTATTTACATAAGGGATAACTTCTACCTCTAGTGTTGTTATCGCTTCGAACATTAGTTCTTCTGTTTCCCACTTAACAACATAGTTAGAAATATCTATAGAATCTACAATAACCTCAGTTAACATTAGCTGACCTCCGCAGGAGTCAACCCCTCTGTTACAGTTATTGTGTATTCTGCCTTTCCTTGTGCTTCATTATTCCAATTTATAACTACCGAATTTACAATTACGCTTATACTTCCAGTTATATCTGATGAAAGGGTTACTGTGCTTGCTTGGTTTCCACTTATGAAAGCCCTTACTGCATCGAGTTTTGTCTTTAATGCACCAACAGATGATGCTATAAATCTTCCAGAAAGAGAATATGTGCTTGTTGCACCAAAGAAATCATAAACCAATGCACTACTACTATCTGTTCTTGGTCTTGGAATCACCTCTATGTTCGCCTCATTATTCTCATCTATTGATGAAACATTTTCAAGTGTTACTCCCCCTAGTGTTGTTGCTGCCATCTATCGTGTACCTCTAGAAAAACTTCTTCTTGAATATAAGTTCTTCTTTTTCTTCTCATTTAAAACTTGAATAGTCTTAACTACTGTAACATTTGGAATACTTAAAAGTTCTTCCTTTAATTCGTCTATAAATTTATATTTTCCCATTATGCTGTCTCGTGTCTAGTCTTTATTGTTATATACTTAACCGTCTCGTTTGGAATACTATCTATTTGACTTTGAAGGTTCATTACTTCTGTTGTTGAATTTATTGTGCTTTGTTTCATTGACTCAAACATTGGGTTCCATATACTCTGGACAGTACTTTCCAATGTATTTCCAACTTGCAATACCCCATCTTTCAAACTTATCTTAGTTCCTCCACTATCTCCAGATTCACCACGTCCCCCAATTATATTAGATACTAATCCGCTAACTAGACCTCCAATGATTGGTATATTTTTTAGCAGTTTAATAGTTAAATCATCTCCTGTCCTCAGTTGATTTGTGTTCGCTTTAGTCTGGTCTATCATCTTTGTCCAAGAAGTTGTATCTATAGTTGAGCTAACTCCGCCGGCTTCGAATGCAGAAATCTTTCCACCCAATAACTTCTGATCAACTAAGCCTCCACCAGTTCTTTGATTTTCTTTGGCCATTAATAACATCATTTCATCTTGGGAGGCATTAGCAAAATTTTCTTCTAGTGGGAAGGTCTTTCTAGTCTCTCCAGATAAACCCTTCCATACCTCGTCAATTAAACCAATCATAGTTCTAAATCCGGTTTGCCATTCTTGTAACTTATCATCAAGCCAAACAGAACCAATGATGGTTACTGCTACTGCTAGTTTCCAAGCACCCCCCGCAAGAAAAATCCCACCAGCAGCTAGAATACCTAACAATCCAGAAGTAATATCAGAATACCCATATTCTTTCCCAATAATAAATCCCCCAAAAGCAGCCAATAAACTAACAGTTAATGCACCTTTTGTAAGTGATAGTCCTGTGGATGCGGCAATCCAAGAAATAAAAGATCCTGCCGCCCCCCAAGCTACAGCTCCAAATAATAATGTTGCACCAATTACCTTCCCTGCATCATCTTTATCAATACCAGTAATTCCACTAACTAATGATCTTATTGCTCCCCAAAGGCCACCCTCTTGAATATAATCTTCATAGAATTTGAAAGCAACACGATTAAATTTTAGAATCCAAGGTCTAAGGAAGTTAGAGATTGTCTGACCTATTGGAAGAAGAATCATCCTAAGACCTAAACCTAACTCTTTAAATGCTGCAGTTAAGTCTGGGCTAGCACGAACTATTGTATCCATTCCCTTCTTTATTCCACCAAGAACATCTGTTATTGGAAGAGTTACTCTGTTACGAAGTAGGTTAACTAATCCACCTCCACCAGCTCTGGCTTTTCCTCCGCCAACATCCATTCCTGCTATTGTTACCATTTAAATTTTCGTTCTCCTTAATTTCTCTACTGTTGCTTTGTGTTCTCTAACCTTGCTCTTCTCGTCTTCTATCTTATTCTTTTCGTCACCTATTATCAAAAAGGCATCTATTTCTTTTTGAGTCATAGTTTCAACATCTCTTGGTGATAGCCTGTACCTAGTGGCCATATATTCTTTTATAACAAAATCTCTGATCTCATCATTGTCCGGGATCTTCTTCGATCTTATCGCTTTCCTCAACTCGAAATGCCTGCTCTTGGCTCAGTGCCTCCAACCCTCTCATTTCATCCAATAGTTTATCAAATACATATTGAGGAAGTGTCTCTTTTAATTTAGAGAGGGATTTTACCTCGATACCTTCAAAACTATCTATACTAACCCAAAGCTTATCTTCAAAGTATCCTGAAAGATCTCCCTTTGAAACTTCTTTGTAGTACTTCCTAGCTAAGTCATTTCCAACCGCAGCTGAAATTGTCTTGAGGCTTACTGAACACGGAATCCAGTCATCCCCATTTTCCAATTTAAAGTTTATTATTTTTTTCATTATGATTAGGCGATAGTGTACCACCTAATTGGAACCTTTAATGCCCCATCAGTTAATCCTGCAAATCCAACTCCTGAAATTGTAGCTTCTATCGCGCCACCACCAACATCAACTGATGGGCTCATATTTGTGATAAATACATTTTCTAGGTCAATATTAACCACCCTATCATTAGATGCTGCTCCCTCCACTAGGTCAAGACTTAAGGTTCCAGCACTAGCAAATTCTGCTACGTCACTTGTTGAAGTACTTGCGGTTGTACCCCCCAATGCCAAGCCCATCATTTCCTTTCCAGATAATACTGATGCAGTATCATCATTTGTGAAATACATGGTTATTGAAAATGTATATCTTCTCTGGCCTGCAACTGGTTGAACAATATATCTTGATCCAACCTCTGGGTCTGTTGAATATCCTGCATCATGTGTTAGACTAAAGGATTTAACCTTTGCTGAATCTGATCCAACAGTAACATTTCCATCAACAAAAGTAAATGGTCTAGTTGTTGGAGCAGTATATGTAACTATTGATGATCCAACATCCATGTGCCTACCATTAAAAGTAGCATCACAACTAGCCACTTCTCCTTGACTCATGTTTATTGTAAATGATGGAAAATATACCCCGTCAATTGTTTCAGTCAAATCTGTAGCTGGACCTTCATGTCCAAACTCTAAAGTTAGGGTTGGGATTAACCCTGCACCATAACCTACAAAGTCTTTCTCTTCTATCTGATACGGATCTGCTACTAATCCAGCTCCTGATTTTTCTCCAACAAAATATTCAAAGATATCGAAATTATCTATTAAAAAGCTTAATGATCCTGAAATGTCTAATTTTCCTAATGTTGCGGTTGTTGCGTCTCTTCCTTCTCCAGCACCCTGACTAAGTATGAAGTTGTTCTCCACAGTCCAGGAAGCGTTTTGTATTCTTCCTATCCTATCACTTGCTGTTGGTGTTCCTGCTGTACCAAATGCAGAATCTTCTGCATATACTACATATGAATTTGGTCCTTTATAAAATTCTCTTGCCATATTTATTTCCTCCTTATATGATCTCTCCTGTATTAAATCCTGCGATACCCAATGTAAGAATGCTCCTAAATACTCCAAGTTCAGATTCGAAGTCAAGAACCTGGTCCTCGAGTATTAGTTGATCATCATAAAAGAATACTCCTCGCATTTTTGATCTTAAATTTCTTTTCACTGCAGATCTCAATCCTCTTTTTAAGACAACCACTAAGTTTTTGTTTAGATTTGTCTCTGAGATCGTAGAAACAGTTCCAGAACCGTTTACATACTTATAATCTGTGCAAACAACTCCCTTCTTTGTAACTATATCTATCTGAAATGAAAATGAATCAAGGGTTGTATCATCCCCCATACCAATTATATCTCCTGAAGAGTTTATATTTGATACGGCCACCCTTGGATAATCTGCCTTTGTTAATTTCTGTTCTCTTTCTGGATCTCTTGGATATATCCAACTCTGTCCTGCGTTATTATAATCATAATCAACAGATATATTATTTGATCCAGTAATTGGTGCTGTTCTGAATACAATCTTATTGTTTCTTAAATCTATATCATATTCAACATATTTGGCCTTATCTGTTCCACCAACAGAAACAGAGTTGACACATAATAGTTTTGGACTAGAAACAACAAATTCCGTTTCTAAATCATCTCCACTAAATGTTTCAGTAGTATTTGTATGCCTTTTAGAATAAGATGATCTTGCGGGCTCCTTATATTCCGCTCTAAGGAATTCTACCAAGATATCTACCGGTTCATTCAATTTTACCATATTGCTTATTAACAACATCTATGTTAATAGTATTTCTAAGGTTTCCTTATTTAAATATCAAATACACTAATCATTCGAAAGACTTCTCAAATATACTTTCCATAAGCTTTTTGTTAAATAAAACCCTCCTTACTGGGGCAAATGGAATCATTCCCCGTGGAAGAGATCTTCTAGCTGTAAAGGACATATCCTTCTTTTTCATAGAAAGTGCCTGGTCTGAAGTTTTTGGAAAGTCTTTATCTGCGCTACTAGACAATTCAAATGTGCCATATTCTATATCCAATGCGTAATCTAATGTAGATGTTATAAATATTTTTCCACCCCTAATATCATAGTTATAGCTGCTTAAAAGGGCACCAGTGTCAACTAACTGCATCTTTAGAATCTGTCTTTTAATCTCTTTAACCACAAGGGCCCCAACTTTGTTAAGATCTACCATTTTAGATCACCTATCCGTCAAGTCGAACCACCCACCAAACTGAAGAAACCTCAATACCACTCCATTCATCATCCTCGATTTTCTTTCGTAGTATCCATACATCTCCATCTGAGCGTGTGATTTTACCGTCTGTATCTAGACTATCAGAAGATCTTCCATAGAACCTAGCAACCCCTTGTCCTGCAAAACCTAATTGCTGAATCTTGAATTCATCAGTTTCTATTTGGAAATCTCCAGAGATTGTCTTTGAAGCAGTAGAAATAGCAGTAACATTTCCTAAACTATCAACTGTCTCTGTCTCAGTAGAATAAGTAAAAGAAGATCCAAAGCTAGCTAGCGCCTGTAAATAGAAGGTATTAACATTAGTTCTATTCGTTGGATTTGTTCTTGTAGTTACCATTAGGCATAAACTGTGCCTCTAGAACCAAATAGATTCAAGAGGTCATTCCTCCTTTTGGTTAGTTGAGATAATACCTCACGAATATTTACATAAGCTTCTCCGATACTAACTTGCTTACTACCTAGACTATAGGATGTAGCATCATCATATCCCCCACCAGTAATACTAACAAATGCTCTTATTCCAACAACAACGGAAGTTAATTCTGAAATTAGTGCCGGTGTTGTCTCTTGACCATATGAATAGTCTACCCTTATGTTTTGGATTCCATCTTGAACAATATCGCTAGTGAAAACTAGTCTTCCCCATGAATCGTACTTGTATGATCTTGGTGCAATTACAGAAGAGATTACATCCTTAACAGCCAGGGAATTACATACTGGAGCAATTGTATATCCAGTAGTTAATCTGGCCCTAACAAAATATAATGAATCGCTACTGTTGATTGTTGTTTCTTCCCAGCTAGATGGCATCTCCCAGGTTAATCTTCCTGTGCCTTCAAATGTAGCTGTGTTCTCATCTACTTCTGTTGTAGTAAGCGCTGCCCATGTTGAACCGTTATAGTATTCCCAAACAATCGCAGGAGTACCAGTTCCAACCTGAGTTAATGAAGTTATGATTCCTAAGAACTTCTCACCAACACCAATGTAGAATAAGTCTCCAGCTGCAGGTACTGCTGCAAATATTGTAAACTCGTCTTCTGTTGTGTCGTTAGTGTTATCTGTGACATCAGTATAAGTAGCTAGGTTTGCATCATAGTTCCAAGCCTGTCCAACAACTGCATCATGCAAGAAGTAAACTGCCTTAACCTGTGTTACATCTTTCTTTCTAAGATCTATCCCTTCCCAGGCCCTATTTATCTGTGCATATAATTGATCAGTATGTGGGTAATCCAATGTTCTAAGTCCATCAAAGTATTCAGTAACATCTGTTGGGCCATCCCATTTCTTACCTGTTAGTGCATCAACTTCATCATCGGCCTCATCAACATATTGACTAAGCTTAGAATCTGGAAACAAATCTGTGTATGTATATGTTGCATAAAGGATATCTGTTCCAACTGCAGCCACTCCAGCCACTGTTAATAAAATCCTTCCTGAATCCTTATCTAATGTATAATCTGTAGTTTCTGTTAATGCAGTAAGATCATTGCTTCCGCTTGCTGCATAGTTTAATGTATAACTTGCTGCTATTACATTTCCATTATCTAAATCAAATGAGGTTTCAGAATTATCTCCTGTGCCTACATTCTCATCTACAATATATTTATCAAGTCCTAATGCTCTAACTGCTTTTATTGTTGTGGTGTATGTCATTTTATTTTAATATGCTAATTATGTAAGTGGCAACTACTCCAATTGTTGCAATTGCTCCAAGCATATAATACCTCCAATTTTCTAAACCTCTTATTCTCTGAACCATTCCCTTTTGACCATTTCCGTTAAGGGATTTATCAATGCCTTCAACAGTTTTCTTTACCCATTTAAGGTCTGTGTGCATTTCTACAATCTCATCCCGATATTTACATTCAATATCTTTTTTCATGGTCCTAGCCTCTCTCCCTGAAGTCCCAAAGAGTCTAACCATTCTAGATATGTATTCTCTGCTAATTTGAAATCATCAGTTTGTATAAATTTGTTTTTTGCTCCAGAGAACAAATCTCTTGCCTTGTTTAATTTTAAAACATTTTTATTCTTTCTTATTCTAATTTCTTTAATGTGCTGTGGTTCTTCTTCCACATCCTCTTCTATTAAGTTAGCGTCCTTAAGGGGGATAAATTCCTTTTTATTTGATAGTGCTTCATAATCCTTTATTCCACTTTTTATGTATTCATGAATCTCAGGTTCCCACCAGATAACTTTCTTCTCAGAATACTCATGATTCCATTTAGGTAAATAGATCTCATAATCTGCTTCATACTCAACAACTAAAAATCTCTTAGTAATTGGAACACCAATTAGTGCTGGCCATTTGTTATCTACAAAAGGTTTACAATGAATAAGTCTAACTATCTTTTTCTCGTTTCCATGTTTTAATAAGTGTTCATATTTTACCATTTTATTCTTCTTTAACTTAATCTTAAATTTGTATTTTCAATTGTAAAATCTCCAGCCGAAGTAAGATTCCTTATAGCTGCCCACACAATATCTCCATCTTGTAAATCTATGAATGCTCCTCCAGAAAGGTTTCCTATATCTTGATTTGCAAATCTACGTACTAACCTAGCTTTTGTTACCTCGGCACCATTTACAAAAATAGCTAACTCAAATGTTTGATTTGTACTATCTGATGAACCACTCAAAGAACCTTCAAAATCGAATAATCTCCCTTGACCAACAGCAACTGTCATTGTGCTAGGATTCAAAAAAGTTCCAGTTGCATCATTCCCCGCGAAAGTTTCAGTTATTTCAAATGTATCTGTTGCAACATTTGAAACCAAATATACATCATTATAATTTGTAGTTCCAACTATAGTTACTGGTGCCCCATTTGGAAGTCCATGTCCTGCCGATGTGACTGTTACTTGTCCCCCTCCGGAATCTGCAAAAACAGTTATTGCTCCATTAGTTCCAGCATCAAAAGTAAATCCTGTATTTTCTCCCTCAGTAAAACCAAGAGCTGCATGCCATTCATTTGTTGTGACAATTGGAATTGCTGTTTGACTCACAATATACATTTCACAATGACCATCAATTACAATATGGTGCTCTATTCCTGACCCATCTTGAAAGTATAAACAATCATCAGATTTTACATACACGGCACCATAATTTGCAATAGAATTCGGAGTAGATATTTCTTTCAACCTTATCTCATTTTCAAATTTACTTAGCCTTGTCATTTTATCCTCCTTACGCGTCTATTAACATCCCGAACAAATAAATGTCCACAGTTAATGCATCTGCAGTTGCCTTACCACTTACCGGATCGTCATCAATAAAAGCATAAACTACTTCACCAGCAGTCATAAACTCTCCGCTGTTCCCTAGATCTGTTACAGTAACTTCTCCGACAGTTGTATCAACCTGCTGGGCATTCATAATATCATTATATTCTGAACCTGCAGTCCAACCAATATTTATTGTTCCACCAGAACTATAATTATCAACGCTTGCACAAGAAACAACACATTGTCTCCACAAGAACTTCTTTCCTGTTGGTACTGTGAATATTGCTTCTTTATTTGCATCTCCATCAATAGTCATATCGAATCCATAATGAATGCATGAAAATTCTTCTCCATACGCAGGACTTGGTTTAGCTTCAGTTAATTCAACATCATCTATAAGGGTAGTTTCATCTTCACCATCTGGACTAAATACTGCTAAATCAATTATACCATTTGCTGGAGCAACTAAAGATATTACATCCTGTACATAACTCACGCCACCAGTCAATATTTTTCTTCTTCCTGCATCGGCACCAGAGATCGCAGAATAACTTGTGTTTGTATCTGCATCCCAAATTTCATTAACAAAATCATAAGCTTGTGTTTGACTTCCTATTGATCCATTTAAGGCATATATTTGGGCCTTACCTGAGGATTCTCCGTCTTTACACCACACCTTAATCTTATATGTGTTTCCAGCTGTTAGTCCTGTTAATTGTTGTTTTAATCCAACTGCACTTCCTTCATCTAGAGCAGCCATATCAACAGCCAAAGAACCAGATCTAGAATCGTCAGTAAAAACAATAGCATCCCCAACATCATCTGGGAACCATTCTCCATCTTCAACCGACCAAGTAACTCCTTGCCATCCAGTAGCTTCTGTACCGTTAACAATCATTTGTTCCCATGTACCATCAAAACTTCCATCTGCGATTATATTTGATCCAGTACCGTCTTTCTTTAATGTTACATCGTCAATATATAAATGTTCATTAGCAATACTATCTGGAGAGAATAATACACTCACTATTCCAGAACTATGAATTGTAAAACTATCGAAGGTGGTTAATGCCATTGAACTAGTATTTGCTTGTCTATTTATTTGGTCTTCAGATGGATAATCATCAACCATTATTGTATATGTTCCAACACTAGCACCAGTAAAATTATAAGCATACATAGCCTCGCCGACAGGAGCCATTACAACAAATCCAGCACCACTACTTCCATTTGTTGCTGTTTGAGCCGTAACTACATATGTGTCATTTTCAGTTAGTCCGGTTTTTGTTTGGTAGGGAGTTACTGAATTCCCACTAGCATCATTAACTAATTCCAAACAATAAGTTCCAGTCACCGCTTTTTCTGTATTTCTTAAAGAATAGGGCGTTCCGTCACCGACACTAAATGTCCAATCAAGCGGTCCACCATCCCCTGGGATCCAAGAACCTAGTGTTTCTTCAAAACTAGAATTACTAAGCATGTTCTTGTCTACTGTTGGTGCATTACCTGTTTGAACTAAACTAAATCTTGCCATTTTTAGAATATCTCCCAATTATTTGTACTTACATTTGCCTTTATTGTAATTGCATCTCCATCTCCACTTATAACTGCACTAGCTCCAGCCTCGATTGTATCTGAGCCATCAGCATTTACAGTAATGTTAAATGTTCCAGCATTATATCCCGAGTCCTTAATTGGGATTTCAAAACCACTCATCCCAGCAGTAATATCTGGAAGTGTTACTGTTACTGCCCCTGTGGCTGTGTAAGTCACAGAAAGATATGCATCTGTCCCAAAAGTTACTGTGTGTGTTGCACCAGAAACTGTAGTTATTGGTCTAGATAATCCTGGCTTTAATTGTACTGCTGCACTGCCTGTATCTAGTACAAAGTTGTTTCCATCATATTGAATTCCACCCCATTTTGTATTATCTACATCTGGATCAGTCTCGTCGTGGAAAAAGTATTTTGGTTGAGTGTCAAAGGTGTCGTGGTCATGATCTTTATCTTTATTGGCCTGCACTGTTACAACCCAATGATTGTTACCGTTACCTGTTGAACCAAGCCATTGTATCGTCCCATCATCGGTACTTTGTTCCTGTCCACCATAAGCAGTCTCAGAAGCTCTGTGATAATGTTGGGCATTAGTTCTGGCAACTGAACAACTTAAATTGCCATCAAGTATGGCTCCACCATTTAAATCAAAGTAAACTTTCTCTACAGAATTATACAGGAAAGAAAAGTCTGTACCATCTTGTTTTAAACTCCATCCAGTTAAATCTGAGCCTAAGGAAATAGTATCTCCTGCCGCATCCAGTAGGACTATGTTTGAAAAAGCATTTAATTTTATTGCCCCCTTACCACTAGATAGAACTGCATCTGTCTGGTTATGAGTAAGACTAAGCCATTCAGTATTATCACTATCTGGATCTGTTGCAGAATGTACAAACAATGTTGGATCCGTAGTTACTGTATGATCATGATCATTGGCTATATTTGCACTATCTGTTATCACAATCTGTCTACCCATTCCAGATCCCAAACCAACCTTGAACTCGTCTGTTGTTGTATCTCCCCTCATTCGGGTATTTGTGGATGCATTAGATGCAAAGGTAAAGTTTTTACCGTCCTTTACTACAACATCTCCTGATGCAGTAACAGAGAAGTCTCCAGTAGTTGTGATTGCGTTTAAGAACACACTCTCTCCGATAGTATCTACAGTTAAAATATCTCCGGCATCTCCGTCCTTACGAACTAATAACGCCTCTGCATCATCTAAATCAATTATAACTGCTCCAGAAGTTACAACATCTACTAATGTTGTGTCCCCTGTAACATCTAAATCTCCATTAACTGTTAAGTCTCCAGTTGTGCCCTCGATTGTTGCACGAATGGTTACATTCCCTGAGCCGTCCTCAACGAATTTTGCATATTCTCTGCCTGATAGTGCTGTTGGTAATACCATTTTAACTTACAATAACACGTATAGCTGTATCTCCAGCTGCATTCTCCACAAAGCTTTCTTTTATTAAGTCGTTCATTGGTGTGCCAGGTACAGTTACTGCTCCTGCTATTCCTACTAGTCGAACTGCTACTCCTCCAGAAAGCTCTACGAATCTTGCTTTTTTTCTGTCTGCGATACTTGTTGCCAGTGCCATTTTATTCCTCCATTATTTATTTAGTTATTTTACGTGACCGCGAGTCGGATGACCGCTTGCCACGATAAATATAATTATTTCTTACTTATTTTTTTCTTAACTTTCTTAACTACTTTTTTTACTACTGATTCTTTCTTTGCAGCTTTCTTTGCTACTTTTTTAATTCCTTTTGCTTTAGCTCTTATTTCATCTCTTTCTTTTCTTGAGATTTCTTTAATTCCTAGTCCTTCAGCCACAAGACCTTTTAATTTAGCAATGTCTGCTGGCTTTGATTTTTTACCTATTGTGATTGGTCCTTTAATTATTCCCATTTTGTTTCTCCTATGTTTTATTTAAAAAAAATAAAAAAGGGGATTTCCCCATTTATCCTTATACTGTGCTTAGTACTGGAGGTGTTGCGAATGTTCCCATGCTGCTTAACTCTACGTCTAGCCAGTCTGTTCCATCCCACATGAATACTGCGTATTCTCCTGCTGCAGTGAAAGTTAATGTGTTAACGGTTGCTCTTCCTGCAAAGGTAACTACTCCTGTTCCACCGGAAGTACTAACAAAATTGATCTTTTTTAATTGACCAAGGATTGTTCCAGCTGCCATTGTGAATGCATCTCCACCGGCATCTGCTCCGATAGTTGTACAATAAGTTGCTACACTAATTGCTCCACCTGCACCTTCAGCAATTATTTCTGTTGCTGTATTGTACATGAATGGTACCTTTACATTAGCAGTTGCAGATTCAACACCTGCTGCTGCTGGTACAACTACTGCTCCAGATCCATTTGGAGTAACTAAGATGTCTCCATTTGCTCCATCAGTCAATGTAATGCTACCAGTTGTTGCGTTTCCTGTTTGCAAAATTAAGTCAAAGTTTCCAGCTGATTGAAAAACTCCTTCTGCTGCTCCGTCTCCTGCTTGTACTATTCCATAAGATCCGTCATGTTCGAATGAACAACAAGTTGCTAATGATGCTGTTCCATTTTGTGCTTGAACAACTACAGAACCTATCTCTGCACCATCTGTTGGATCTTCAATAACTCCGCCTAATATAGCATAGGTTACATCATTTCCTGCGTCATCTCTTCCAATGAAATTTGTTAATCCAACAACATCTGATGCTGCCGGACTAGCTGAAATTTGTTGTAAATTTAATTCTGCGCCTGTTGCGCCAGCTGCTGTTTCTACTACGCTTATATCTCCGCCATTAACTGTTACGTCTCCGGTTGTGGTTAAAGAAGTAGCTGAAATGTCAGTGAATGAAATTGATCCACTAACAGTTAAGTCTCCAGTAACTGTAACATCATTTTTGAATGTCCAGTCCCTTGTTTCTAATTGTGTAATTCCGAATGCCATTTTTGTTTTTTTTCTCCCTCACGATAAGTAAACCGTGGTAATTTGTTTTTTTGTTTGTGTCTGTATTATAAAATAAAAAAAATAAAAATGCTGGTTGCCCAGCTTAGTATCCCATTGCGTAAATGGTTCTTGCTTCATTATCAGTTCCACCAGATGGTAGAGTGATACTTGTTGTGCCTGCTGTAGCTGATAGTAAACAACCATCAGTAGCATTTGCACATGCTGCAAGAACGAATGCATTAGGGAAAAGTGTACTTACGATAATTGTATCTGCCTGATCTGCGGTTGCAGGGGTTACAATGCTATAAACATTCAATCCTGCTAGAGCTGTGATCATAGTTACAGTACAATCTCCAATTGCTATTGCTGCCATATTCTATTCCTCCTTATGCGATTCCGTATCTCCGAACCATAGATGCCTCAAAGGTAACTACTAGAGATCCGTACCACTTTAAGTAATACTTGTCGGAATCATTGGTTTTAGCTAGAGTGCTAAAGGTAATGTCTTGTAATACACCCAAGAATAGATATCTTGAATCTAGATATAGAACTTCGTGTGCAGTTGCTGTAACTGGCATGAATCTATCTCTAATTACGGTTACTCCATCAATCATGAAAGCATCTGGGATACCAAAGGACATAATTGCCGGGTTGCTTGAAGGCATAGCTGGTTGTCTTTGGATATCGAAAAGTAATCCTTTCAATACGTTGTGGGTTGTACCATCAGTAACTGCTAAGTCAATTCTACCATTAGCTTCGAATGAAGTATTTAGGTCAGCCCTAAACTGGTCTAATGTAATAGCTGCTGCTGAGTTGTCTGTGGTGTTAGTGGTGATTAAAGCTCTTAAACCATCGAATCCTGCAGGTGCTGTAGCAACAGCTCCGTTAATGATTTCGTTTTCTAGAGATTCCATCAATGAAGAGGTCTTTGTTCTAATATCTTCTTCCATTAGATTAAATGATCCTTCAGCAGATCTCATAGCTGGTCCAGTTACTCTACCTACAGTATACAAGTATTTCATGTTAACTGTAGCATTGCTTCTAGTATCTACATCTTCACTTAATGGTGCATCATCTAATAGAAATCCGTATCCTGGGGTTCCAGATGTTGGACCTGCTTTAGCTGAGATTAAGTTGTATACATAAGCTCTACCTCTAACTGCTTTCCTAGAAATTAATCCTAGTAAAGGTGTTTCTCTTACTGTTCTATCAACGATTTCAGAATCGATGAATGACGGGATAAGAGGGTATTCTGTGAATGTCCCACCAGTTGTGGTGTTAATGCTCGGAGCCTTGTTTAATCCAAGATTCTTTGCTAGGGTTGTGCCCATTTCTTTCCTAACGTTTAGAGTTTTATCTAATGCGTTCATAGGATCGTAATAAGTTTGTCCTTCTACAATACCCATTTTTCCGAATGTCTGGTCAAAGTTGTAACCAGCTTCGTAATCATTGAGTAAATCCATATTTGCAAATGCCATTTTTATTTTTTCTCCTTATTTACTTAGTATGTGTTTTAGTGCCTTTGTGAATGTGTAATTAGTTTCTTCTTCTACTACACTTGGCGCCTCTACGCTTGGTCTACTGCCACTAAGCTTTTTCTCTTGCAATGATTCAACCGCTTTGGTTAATTCTGCAATCTTAGCTTTCATAGCTTCTACGTCTTCTTTTGGTTCCTCTACTTCAGGTTCAGCCGGAGCTTCTTCTTCTGCAGGTTCTACCTTCTCACTAGCCTCTGCTTCTTCAACAGCAGGTTCTTCTTCTTTGGATTCTTCCTCAGCTGGTGCTTCCTCTACAGGTGCCTCAACTTTAGTTTCTTCCTTAGGAGCTTCTTCTGCTACTACTTCAACAGGTGCTTCTTGAGCTTGAATTTCTTCTTGTTTCTTTATTTCTTCAGTCATCTTAGATTCCTCCTTGATCTGTGTCGTGTTATCTGTGCCTTCTTTCTCTAGGCTAAACTGTTTGGCCAAATGACCAAAAGTTGCGTTTCTATTTGATTGAATAGGGACAAA
>Ga0233437_1003707_pt1 | contig 19484 bp, 12 predicted proteins | sample SI_122_August201_FD_182714 | JGI IMG/M metagenome (GOLD analysis project Ga0233437, IMG submission 182714) | Seawater microbial communities from Saanich Inlet, British Columbia, Canada - SI_122_August2016_200_MG | ecosystem: Environmental > Aquatic > Marine > Inlet | place: Canada: British...
CACGGCCCTTCAGGCCTCTAAACCATGAAGACTCCCCCTCGACTTAAAATGTTCCGAACTTTCTCAAATTGAACTTTTTTCGTTTCTCTGTCTATAAGTGGGTGAGGTTAGGACCAAGCCCCAATTTCGCTAACCGCCAATATCGTACCTATTGATGATACCATAGATAAGTGTCTGCTTCAACCTCCGCAACTTGCCATAAGGGGTCCGAGCAAAGTCCGAAAATATATCAAAAAATCTTTCAACGACAATGAATGTTGTTCATCCACAGGACCCCTAAATCCTAGTTTCCATTCAGACACTAAATAGATTGAATTATTCGGTAAATAATGTTAAAAGTAAGTTTATTTGGGTGGTTTCAGTGTGGCTTATGGATAGGAAGGAATCATTTGACACTTATTTCAGACATAAATGAAAAGGACAAACAAACGCAAAAGACCGCTCTAAGCGGTAGACATAGCACCGTTGAGTTCCTCCTTCGCAGGATGCGTCGCAGCGAAAATTTCCCCTCGATTTCCAAATACATCGCCGAAATTAATAAGAAGTTGACATCCACGGAAAAGTACATTTCCACTTCTGATCTTGCCAATGTGGTCCTTAAGGACTATGCCCTTACCACCAAATTGCTTAAACTGGTCAATTCGGCATTTCACGGCACGGTGACAAGACCCATAAATACTATCTCCAGGGCGATCGTGTTACTTGGTTTTGAACAGGTGCGCATGGCGGCAACCAGCATAATCCTTTTCGAGCATCTCCGAGGTAAGGGTAATGTGAAGGAATTGAAAGATTCCGCAGTAAGTTCCTTTACAAGTGCCCTTTTCGCCAGAAAATTAGGGGAAGGGCTATCCGTAGACCCTGAAGAGGCCTTTATTTGTGCCATGTTTCAAAACATGGGAAAACATCTGGTGATTTTCCATCTTCCGGACGAGTATAAAGAAATAAAACGAACAATGGCGCGAAAAGGGGTCGACGAACAGGTGGCATCACGAATCGTTCTCGGAAGAACATATGATGAGTTGGGGATAGAAATAGCGGAGGCTTGGAAGTTTTCTGAAAAGATCAGAAACGGCATGAAACTTCTTCCCGATGAAGAAGTGGGCAGGGCCAAGTCGGAAAATGATATCCTTCAGGGGATATCAAATTATGCGAATGAAATATGCGCTATTATCGGCAATACCCAGGGAAATGAGAGGATTAGCGCCTTAGAATCAAGCCGGAAGCGATTCAACAAATGCGTTCCTATTTCCGAGAAACAGTTTCGAGAGCTTTTGGACTCATCCAAGGATGAAATAGGGAAATATTTAGACGTACTCGATATAAATATAAAAAATAGCAATTTTGTTCGCAGCTTAACATCCGAACCCGTGGCCCGCGATAAAACGCCTCCGGTTGGCGATACAACACCCATTGCCGGACCAAAAGGGCAGGAAATTGCTCCGGGAATTGAACCAACCTCAGGGGAAAAAGAGATTTCACACGACGCCCCTGATAAAGAGGAACCCAGAAGTATTCTCATGAACGGGATACAGGAGATTACGAATACCCTTGTGGAGGATTTTAAACTCAATGATTTAATCCTCATGATTCTTGAGACGATGTTTCGGGGATTTTGCTTTAACTGTGTCATGTTCTGTATGATGGAACCGAAGAGGACGAGGGTGCAGGCCCGTTTTGGCCTTGGAAGGGATGTTGATAAGTTAATCGGAAACTTTGGGTTCAGGCTCGAAAAATCCTCAGACCTTTTTAATATTGCGGTATCTCAAGCACGGGATTTTCTCATTGATGATTCCAATGCGCCCACCATAAAGGCGCAGGTTCCCCAATGGTATCGAAAAACCGTCAACGCCCCCTCGTTTATAATATATCCGATTTTTATTGATAAAATATGCTTGGGTCTCTTTTACGCTGATAAGGAAAATGAGGGGCCACCAATTCCTGAAGACCAACTGAATTTCATGAAGATCTTACGAAATCAGCTTATTATTGCTATAAAGCAGAGCCGATTATAAAAGGAGGACATGAGGGCGCTTACTTGGGGTTCTACGCACAAAGTGCTTCGGAAGTCATGTTTCCTCCTTTGAATCAATCGCTCCAGCTTCTTCCTGCTTACCAGTTCATCATCCACAGCCAGGATATTCATAAAAAGCACCTCTTAGATTTAATTTATGTCGTCACGCTTCGCGACAAAACGTTCCAAGCGAAAAAATTCTCGCTCAAGTTTTTGCAAGGAGTCAATACCTTCTTCCAACATTCCCGATTTCCCGATATTTTCAAGATCGAAGGCAATCCCCGAAAGCGCAGTGGCTGTCAGATTAGCCGCCCCACCCTTGATGGAATGCGCCTCTCTCCTGACTGACTCCGCATCCCCATCGGATATGGCCTGTCCCGAATTGACCGCAAGTTCCAAATAATCGGTGCTGCCGAACAGTGCCAGCAGTTTCCCTTTTTCCCCATGGGCGTAAGTTTTCCGTTTCACATCATCCGCAAAATGTCAAGACTACCAGATCAATCCATTACCATTTTCATGGAATTTCAAACAGATGGATGATATAGGTGTTGTTGCATCGAGAAAGAGGTTAGAAAACCAGCACCTCACCGTCGCAATCCAAGCCTGATCGAAATTGTGGTTTCTTTTTCCTTGACGCCCAAGTTGTATTTCGGTACGATTCCTCCTGAAAAAACAAGTTCTTATCAATCAATATTAGGGTTGGCTCTTTTACTTTTGACAGTGTGAAAAAAATGACAACCTCATTCTTGGACAAAAGAAATTCCATAACATTGGGATTACTTCTTGCGATCCTGGTGCTTAACTCTTGTGGTACTCCCGAGAAAAAGGTGCAAAACGACCAGATCGTTTCCAGTATTGGCAAGATAGACCCCCTGGAGACCTCGGACAAGGGCCTTTTCAGAGATTTTGATTCCGAGTTTCAGTTGCTGTACCAAGAACAGAAAATGATCAACTCAAGCCTGGAATCTATCCACGATCGTCAAGCGGAGAATGCGGCCGAAATAGGCAAAATCAGGACAAGAATGCAGATGTTCATCGGTCATGCGGAAGAGAACGTTAATCTAGTAAAGCGTACTGTTCAGAGGAATACCGCTGAGCAGGATGAAATGAAAAAAAAACTGTCCACGCTTATGGAGCGATTTGAAAAGCTTGAAGCAAGTGTACAGCATCTTAATAGCTACCTGGATCTTGAATCGGGCAGCCTTGAAGCAAGAAAAGGTACTGCAACGCCCCCCAGTGGAAAAAAAGCATATGAATCCCCGCTCCCGGTGGTTGAAAAAGAACCTGGTTCGCCCGACAAAAGACTCTATGCGTTAACACTCCAACTCCATCGTGATGGCAAATATGAGGAAGCTATCGAGGGTTTTAAAAACTTCATAGGAAAATTTCCAAAATCGGATTTCGCAGATAATGCTCAATTCTGGACGGGCGAATCATATATGGCCCTCAAACAATATGAGCAAGCCATTCTGGCCTATCAGGAGGTGATAAAAAAGTATCCCAAAGGTAACAAGGTACTCGATGCAATGCTTTTTCAGGCACAAGCATTTTATGAGATAAAGGACAAATCGACTTCAAAGATATTGCTCAAGAGTATCATTAGAAAATACCCGAAGTCGCGCGAGGCAAAGATTGCCAAAAAAAGACTCAAGGAAATACAATAGCCTAACTCGGGAACCTAATCGCTCTAATATCCCCCCTTGGGTAATATCAAAAGCTCTCTCTTTATCTTCAACAAGTAACACTGTCCCGCTCCCGCTAACCACGTCGGCTTCGGTATACACAACTGCTGCCTTCCATCAGTCTCACAACGTCGCCTTTCCTCACGGTTGAGGAATCACTGGCGCTCTATGGGAATATGATTGACACATTACCTGACACCTTTCAAGAAACAGGATACTTTGGAGCTCACTTTGATAGCATTTCAGGGAGTATTGAATGCGAGGATGACGTGCATTAACTCAGCATAGCACACCCTCCAAATCCATGCAAGGCTGCCAAATCAATTCTTCACATTTTTCCGGGACTATCTTGACTTGACAAAAAACCAATATATCAGCATGCCAAAAAGGCTGTGATATCCTCAAGTCGGAGAAATTTGGGAAACCTGAGATAAATGCCCGTATTTCACGCCTCTGGCATATTTTGGTTTCTTCAGCATACCCAAAACAACCAGCGCCCGCATTTTCTGAAGTTGAGTGGCCAAAGGGATTTAATAGTGAGGATTGCAGAGCCTCATTCCTCGCCTTGACACCTAAAACCCATTTGACTATACATTTTCAAGAAAGGTATTGAACTATCACATCAGCCAAAGGTCAGGATTACATCCGTTCACTTCTGGCTGGTTTCGTGGGCAACATTCTGGAGTGGTATGATTTTACGGTCTATGGCTACTTTGCAACGGTCATCGGCTCCCTTTTTTCCCCCAGCGAAGATAAAATTGCGTCACTGCTCGCTGCCTTCGGAGTTTTCGCGGCCGGTTATCTCGTGCGCCCTCTGGGAGGGGTCTTTTTTGGGTGGCCATCAGGGGTCAGAATTTGTGCTGTGTTCACATTATGGAATGATCCGCATCACAAGGGGTGCAACCCCGTCTTTCACTAAAGAAAGCTTTTGAGCCAGTCCATATGAGATATCCAGATCACGTCCCTCGATAAAAGGACCTCTATCTGTGACCACCGCTTTGGCCTTTTGACCCGTGTTCGGATTTTCCAGCTCCATTTCGGTTCCAAAAGGGAGATCCCGGTGGGCGACGGTATTCTCATACATGTTATAAATGGCGCCATTTGCCATGGCTCGGTTATGGTAAGGCTTCCCGTACCAACTGGCAACCACCATCTGTTCTTTAGCGTGAGATGGAATGGGAACACGGATTTTCATGCCCGGTTGCAGCCGCTTAGGATCTTCGATGCTGTTTGCTTCAATCAAATCATTTACCTTAACATGAAATTTTTTAACTGCCAATGCCCAAAATGTATCGCCGCGTTTGATCGTATACTCTCTCCATTCCTGAGCATCTTGTTGAGACGTCTTTTCAGATGGGGGTTCACTCGCTGCCATTTTAACAACTGAATTTTCAACAGCGGGTTTTTGTGTTTGTTCGAGGATGGCTTCAAATGAATCTTTACCCGTAACAATCGCCCCTTGTTTTAGGAACCAATTGCCTGTTCTTGAAGAACGTCCAACTGCGTGGGGATTGACACGTTTAAGTTCTGCCCAGGATACTTTCATCAAATCGGTTACTTTAGAAATCGTATCGCCCTTTTCTACCATATAAGACATGCGTTCACCTCTACTGATACGTGAAGGTTATTATCGGGGATGAAACCGTCAAAATTCCGCCAACGGTGATGCTCGGAAAGGCCGTACCCTCCAAGCCTGATTTCGGCTTCTACACTGACCGCGCCCTCTTTGTGTGATGTCTTGGAAATCTTTAAAAAAAGCTCCTTATAGAAATGTAAATCCAAAATTACAATTAGTTATGTCAACGTCTGAGACCCATAAAATCCTTATGGGATGCCATTCAATTCTATAAAAGGTTTTATAATGTTGTACTTCCAAATGCTATTTTTTTATCCCTCTGACAGGGTGAAGTGGCATTTCAGGAGTATGATGCAAAAAATGCACCAGAATGTGAGGGGTGTCTATTCTGGGAAGAGAATCGAAATAGGGAAGGAGGGAATAATTCAAGCCAATAATGTTTTTTCATATGGTTGGTCTTTTGTTTCACGATGTACGCAGATTTGCTTCTTGAACGGCGAATATTTGGGAGCTTTGAAGTGGTTGTATTGTCAATGATTGATCTGTCAGCCTTGCACGATTTTGGCGGATGTGCCATGCTGGGCTTATGCACGTATGTGCGCCAAGAGCGCATTTTTTTAGGGTTCGCACCAGCACAGAGATGAGGGATTGGTATGCCCAAAATTCTGATTGTAGATGATGAATGGCTCACAAGGCTCGAAATCGAAGAAATGCTCACAGCTCTCGGTTATGAAGTTGTGGGCCAGGCAGAGACAGGGGAAGAAGCCGTTGCCATGGCTCGGGAGTTGAAACCCGATCTCATTCTCATGGATATGGCGATGCTCGGAGAGATGAACGGTATAGACGCAGCCAGGGTGATCAAGGCTGAATTTGGAACGCCCATCATTTTTATATCCGGATACGGTGATCCCGCTTACATTGAGGCAGCAAAGGAAATCGAGCCTTTCGGTTATGTGATGAAACCCTTTGATGAAACGGAAGTCCATGCTTTTGTGGAAATCGCTCTTTCCAAAAGGGCATTGGAATTGAAGCTGAAGAAAGCACATGAAGGTCTGGAACGTACCAACTTTATTTTGCAGGAGGAGATAGCGGCTCGAAAAGAAAGGGAAAGAGCATTGCGGGAAAGTGAGAAGGCATTAAGAAAAGCCCACGATGAGTTGGAACGACGTGTGGAAATCCGAACTGCAGAATTAAGTAAGGCAAATAAGCTGTTGCAGGAAGAAAACGAAGCGCGCAAACGGTCTGAGGAAGCGCTGCGAGAGAGTGATAAGAGATTGAATGCCATTTTAGATGCTACGACGGAAACAATTGTCCTTTTCGATAGAGAAGGCATCGTCCATGTGGCTAATCAGATAGCTTGCGACAGGCTGAGAACCACAAAGGAAGAATTTATCGGAAAAAGGATATACGACTTTTTCCCGCCTGATGTGGCTGAAGGGCGAAGACAAAAGTGGAATGAGGTTTTTGACACGGGCAAGCCTGTAAGTTTTGAAGACAGCCGGGAAGGTATGATATTTGCGCAAAGGGCGTACCCGATCTTAGATGACGGAGGTCAGGTTGAAATGGTAACTGCCTTCGCCAACGACAAGACCGATCGCAAACAGGCAGAAGAGGGTCTGCGGGAGAGCGAGGAAAGATACCGAAACCTTGTGGAGGAGAGCTTCGATGGAATATTCATCCAGAAAGGCCCAAACATCATATTTGCAAACAAGCGGTTAAATGAAATGCTGGGATATGAGGAAGGCGAATTATTAGGCCAGAACCACTGGGTGGTATATCATCCTGACTTCCAGAAATTGACAAGAGAGCGTGCGCAGGTTCGTATGAGTGGAGAGGAAGTGGTGCCTCGTTATGAAGTCAAATTACAGCGCAAAGATGGCTCCTGGTTTTACGGGGAGATCAATGCTGGGCCAATCACCTTCCCTTCTAACCAAGAGAGTGGAATACAGGTCTGGGTCAAAGACATCCACGTGCGCAAGCAGGCGGAGGAAGCGCTGCGGGAGAGCGAAGTTTTTCTGAAAGTGCTGATCGATGCGATCCCAATTCCTGTTTTTTATAAAGACAGGGATGGAAAATATCTTGGATTCAACAGTGCTTTCGAAAGGTTTTTTGGTTCAACAAGAAAACAACTGATTGGTAAGTCCGTATTTGACATCCATCCGCTGGAACTCGCGGAAACATATCACAGCAAAGATGACGAACTTTTCAATAGCGGAGAGGTACAGAATTACCAATCCCAATGGGAAACCTCGAACGGCAACGTGCGTGATATCATTTTCAACAAGGCAGTTTTTACTGACAATGAGGGAGATATCAGAGGACTGATTGGGACAATTATAGACATCACCGAGCGCAAGCGGGCCGATGAGGCGCTGCAGGAGAGTGAGGACCGATACAGAACCCTTGTGAATAACTTACCGGTTGCGGTTTATCGAAATACCCCTGGCCCTGAAGGGAAATTTCTTATGGCAAATCCTGCTTTCTGCAAAATGTTCGGGTACAATAGCGAGGAAGAAATCAAAAAGGTGTCGCTTGCTGATCTTTACGCAAATCCCGAGGAAAGACAGCAATATTCAGACAACCTCATAGAAAAGGGACTAATCAAAAATGATGAGCGGACATTATTGAAAAGAGACGGAACCCCTGTTCATACATCAATCACTTCCCGCATAGTATATGGGAAAGATGGCGAGGTTACTTCCTTTGATTCTATCATGCTTGATATCACAGATCAAAGGCGCATAGAAGAGGCGCTGCGGGAATCTGAGGAAAAATTCAGGTTAATTTCTGAACAATCATTGTTGGCCATAGGCATTATCCAGGACGGTCGTATTAAATATGGCAACGAAATCTATTCCAAAATTACCGGATATTCTTTGGAGGAGATCTATGGATGGGAACCCTATGGCTACGCCAGGACCGTGCACAAAGACGATCTTACGTTCGTCATGAGGCAATCCCGGAAAAAGCAGGCAGGCGACGTGGATGTTATTACGAATTACCAGTTTAAGGGATTCACAAAAGAGAAAGAAATAGTTTGGTGGGATCTCTATTCAAGAACCATAACCTACCGTGGAAGGCCTGCTGATTTCTTCACATTTGTTGATATAACTGAAAAAGTAAAATCAGAAAAAGACAGGGTGGCACTTCAAGCCCAGCTCCACCGCGCCCAGAAGATGGAAGCCATGGGGTTTGAAACAACAGTCCGAACATCATTGCCGGGAGAGAATCGGGTATTTGCCGAGGATGGAATCTGAACCGGTGCCTGCAAGGCCGAAGAATGGAGAATTGGCCATCTTGAGTATCATGATGGCATCGGTATTTCTTTTTATGAAACCGGATCAGGAAATTTTTCGAGGTACTCGGCAATTCTGTTTCTCCCCTCAGCCTTGGCCCGGTAAAGGGCCTTGTCCGCGTAGGAAATCAAGTCACCCACATTTTGGGGATCATGCTCCTTTACCGAGGCCAAACCGATACTGACCGTTACGATTTCTGATGTGGTCCCATCTGTATAGGGATTGGCTTCGCAATAGGCGCGGAGCTTTTCAGCGGTTTGACGCGCCCCTTCGATTCCGGTATGCGGAAGTAGGACCATGAACTCTTCTCCGCCGTATCTGAATGCCGGATCAGCGCTTCTCAGATTCCGTTTCACCCGCAGGGAAAACTCTTTTAATACAACATCCCCGAAGGTATGTCCAAACGTGTCATTGACTTTTTTAAAGTAGTCCAGATCCATCAGCAGACATGATAGGTCGGTTTGATACCTCGCAGCACGGATAAATTCCTGCGTGGAGACATCCTCCATGTGCCGGTGATTGTATAAACCCGTAAGACCATCGCGGATTGAAAGATCGTTCAACAGCCTGTTTTTTTCCTCAATGATCCCTTTCCCGGTTTCCAATTCCGCGACGGTTTTCTCAAGGTTCCGGGTCAATTTCTCCAACGCCTTTTTCTGTTGATACAGCTCGAGGAAAATTTTCACTTTGCTTTGCAGAATTTCCGGGTCCAGGGGTTTGAAAAGGTAATCCACGGCCCCTGCCTCATACCCTTTGAACACATGCTTCTGCTCTTTGCTGATGGCGGTGACGAAGATGATGGGGATATGCCGTGTTTCCTCGTTGCCTCGCATTAATTCGGCGGTCTCGAACCCGTCCATTTCCGGCATCTGCACGTCCAGGAGAATCAGGGCAAAGTCATAATCCAAAAGCATGCCAAGGGCCTCATTGCCGGAGAGCGCCTTCACCAGGTTAAGCCCGGGCCTTTTCAGGATGGTTTCAAGGGCCAGGAGGTTCTCCGGCCTGTCGTCCACCAGAAGGATATTTGTTTTTTCAGTACTATCCATTTTTTCCATTACAGGTTATGAATCCCTTACCAGATCCTTTAAAAACGCGCCGATTTCACCAAGGGGCAGGACAAAGTCGGGATCGGTGGCTGCTATTGCGGCACGCGGCATGGCACTTGCTTCGGCGGTCTCGGGATCCTGAACAAGAACAAGACCACCCATATCCTTGATTTTTTTGAGGCCCCCGGCGCCATCATTGTTGGCGCCTGTCAGGATCAAACCTGCGAGCGTATCACCATATACATATGCGGCAGACTCAAATAGCACATCAATTGAGGGGCGGGAATAATTGACGGGCCCAGCCACGGATAGAGAAAGGGTATGGATGTCTTCTATCAACAAATGATAGTTGGGAGGCGCAAAATATACCGTTCCACTGATGATGCTTTCCTTTTCGTCCGCCTGTTTTACCCGCACGGCACAATCATTGTCCAAAGATTTCTCCAAATAATCATCGGAATGGGGATGCCTGTGCATGACGACCATAATCGCAAGCGGAAAATCTTCAGGCAGAACCCCGAGGATTGTCTTGAGCGCATTCCATCCGCCTGCAGATGCGCCGATTACGGCGGCCCGGTATGTGCTTCTTGTATTTGTCATTTTGAAACTGGAAATTGGAAGTTGGAAATCAGTTATCAGTTATCAGTAAAAGCATACCCATAATATCTTGAAAGTGTTTGTACAAATCTGCACATAATCGTGAAGACCTCTTCCATACTTCCAAATCCTCAAATTTCAAAATAACCCCCAGTGCTGACAACTGATAACTGATAACTGGGGCTCTGCCGCCTTAGGTTTCAATTCTCCGATATATCTTTTCCTTCTTGACGATACTTTCAAAACGTTTTGCGTGTTTCGAAAACATCAGACTTTCCTTTGACCCCAGACAAAGAAACCCGCCCGCCCGAAGGCTCTCGGCAAAAAGCCCGAACACGCGATCTTGCAGTTCCCTGTTAAAATATATGAGGACGTTTCTGCATATGATAAGATCCATTTCCCCGAAAACGCCATCCGTTACCAGATTGTGGTCGGAAAAAACAATGCTGCTTTTCAAACCCCTGTCCATTATTGTGCGATCGTAGCGCGCGGTGTAGTAATCAGCGAAAGAGGCCAACCCACCGGCCATTTTGTAATTTCGAGTATAATCCTTCATCCTGTCAATGGGAAATATTCCTTTTTTTGCTTTGTCAAGGACAGCTTCGTTGACATCCGTTGCATAGATGGTCGAAGCATCGAGCACCCCCTCCTCCCGAAGCAGGATGGCCATGGAGTAAACCTCCTCGCCGGTGGAACATCCGGCATGCCATACCTTTATAAACGGCCGCTTTTTCAACTCCGGGACCACAGTTTCCCTGACGGCCTTGAAAAACAATGGATCCCGGAACATCTCCGACACATTGACGGTGAGGTCCAAGAGTAGTTTTTCAAAAAAATCAGGGTTATAGAGAAGATCATGCTGCATCTCGGAAATGGTGGAAAACCCCGACTTCGAAAGCCTGCCCAGGACGCGGCGTCTGATGGAGGCCTTTGAATAATCACTGAAATCATACCCATATTTCAGGTAGATCGCTCGGATTAAAAGGTCTATCTCGATTTTTTCGTTTTCCCGGTTATCCATGGCAATTCTAATACAACCAAACCCTCAACATGGAAAAAAGTCTGTCCACGTCAACGGGTTTGGCCAGATAGTCATTGGCGCCCGCTTCAATGCATTTCGCCCGGTCACCCTTCATGGCTTTTGCAGTCAAGGCGATGATGGGAAGGTCCTTGAAGCGTCGCTCTTTTCTTATCTCCTCCATGGCCTCGAATCCGTTCATCCCCGGCATCATGATATCCATCAATACCAGGTCGACATCAGGATTCTCATTCAATCGGTCAATCCCGTCTCTCCCGTTCTTACCGACCACGATATGGATGCCTCTTTCTTCGAGGATCTTCTTGAGAGAAAAGACGTTACGCATATCATCATCCACCATCAGCACCTTTTTCCCGGCTAAAATGCTCTCTTTGTCATGAACCATCCTGAGGATCTTCCGTTGCCGCTCGGGGAGGTCGGCCTCAACCCGGTGCAGGAACAACGTGGTTTCATCCAGAAGCCGCTTCACGGAATCAGCACCTTTCAAAATGGTTGATTCCGCGTATTTGTCCATGGTCACTTTCTCTTCCGGGGTCAACTCTCTGCCCGTGAAAATAATAACGGGGATTCGGTGGATGCTTTCGCTGGTTCTGATTTTGTCGAGCAATTCCACCCCGCTCATGTCGGGAAGCCCGAGATCCAGAACCATACAGTCGAATTTTCCGGTAAGCGCCTGATCGTATCCTTCCGCCGCCGTTAAAGCAAAGGTAATCCGCACATCACCATTGCCGACGATATCAGCAATCAGATCGCGCTGTATGTCATTATCCTCCACCACAAGAAGATCCTTGACCCGCTTGGAAATCATCCGGTCGATGCCGGCAAACACATTATCGAGGGCGGCCTGGCTCACGGGTTTGGTCAAGAAATCAATGGCCCCCATTTTAAAAGCCTCCCTGTTTTCCGGCTTACCCGAAATAATATGAACCGGGATATGGCGGGTTTGGCTGTTTTCCTTCAACCGCGACATAACCGTCCAGCCGTCGATACTCGGAAGCCCGAGATCCAGAATAATCGCGCTTGGTTTGTAAAAATCCGCAAATTGAAGTCCTGTTTCCCCGTCTCCAGCCACAAGACACTTGAACCCGGCATCACGTGCCAGGTCCCTGAGAACTTTCAAAAAGACGGGGTCATCTTCGATGATCAAAATGGATCTGTCATCAGGGGAAATATCGTTTCTATCATCGTCAACACCCTCAACGCCGGAGACGGCCTTCTGCTGCTCTGTTTTTTCAGGCCGTGGGCCGGGTTTCGCTTCCCGGGAATCGACCTCGGGCGCCGATTTTTGTTTTTCAACATCCAGCCTTTCAGGGAGATAGAGGGTGAAGGTGCTCCCTTTGCCGGTGGCGCTCTCAAGGCTGATCTTCCCCCCAAGCAGCCTGGCGAGCTCCCTTGAAATGGAGAGGCCGAGCCCGGTCCCTCCATATTTCCGGCTTGTTGATCCATCTGCCTGCTGAAAGGCCTCGAATATCTGTTCCTGTTTCTCCTTCAGAATACCCGAACCCGTATCCACTACGGAAAAGCAGATCGTTTCTTCAGGGGCAAGACCGGCGTCAGCACAGATGCGCTCCGCGTTTTCCCCTTTGCCGGGACGTGCAATACGAAGGGTCACAGAACCCCGAGCAGTAAATTTGAACGCGTTAGAGAAGAAGTTCTTAATGATCTGATTCAGTCTCTGCCTGTCCGTCCGAATAGTCTTAATCAGACCGTCCGCGAGATCGAGGTTCAGGTCAATCTCTTTTTCGTCCGCAAGAGGTTGAAACTCCCGTTTCATGCCGATGGAAAAACCTTCAAGTTCCACGGCATCAATCACAACCTCCATCTTTCCGGCCTCCACCTTTGAAAGGTCGAGCACCTCGTTGATAAGGGCCAGCAGTTCGGTTCCAGAGGAATGGATGGCCTGGGCAGACTCCATCTGATCTTCCTCCAACCTGCCGTCTTTGTTTCCGGCAAGAAAGCCTGACAAAAGGAGGATGCTGTTCAGGGGCGTCCTGAGTTCATGGGACATATTGGCAAGGAACTCCGATTTGTACTTGCCTGATGTCTCGAGATCCCTGGCTTTCTCCTCAACAACCTTTCGGGCTTCTTCCAATTGGGCGTTCTTTTTCTCTATATCTCCCTTTTGCTCCTGAAGCTTTGTTGTTTGTTCCTCAAGCGCCCCTGATTTTTCCTCAAGCTCTTCATTGGTCTGCTGCAGTTCCTCCTGTTGCTCCTTCAATCGGCCCTCTGACGCCTTGAGCGCCTCGGCCTGTTCTTCCAGTTCCTCGTTGCTCTGGCGCAGCTCTTCCTGCTGGGCCTCGAGTTCTTCGGACTGGGCCTGGGTCTGCTCAAGCAACCCCTGCACCCGCCCCCGTGACCGGGCCGACTCAACGGCAATGGCAATCCCCTCGGAGGCCTGGTTCAGAAAATCGAGGTCCCTTTGCTGAAAATCATCAAATGTGCCCAGCTCAATAACCCCCTTGACCTCGTCGTTAAGCAACACCGGAAACACGAGTATGTTCCGCGGCGGGGTCTCGCCAAGACTCGAACTGACCGCAATATAGTCGTCAGGCACGTTGGTGATCGTAATACTTTCTTTTTCCAAGGCCGCCTGTCCCACCAACCCCTCGCCGAACTCAAACTCGTTGGAGAGATTCTTTCGCCTTTTGAAAGCATAGGATCCCAGCAGTTTGAGCAGATTGTTGTCATCGGCAACATAAATAGCCCCGATACGGGCATTCAGGTATTCAGCCAGAAAGGTGATGATGCCGCGTCCCAGGGTGGCGGGGGCCTGGTCACCCAGCATCCGGTCATTGAGTCGGGCATGGCCGGTTTCGAACCAGGCCTTCCTCCGGTTTTCTTCGGTCATCTCCCTGAGTCCATGGAGCATCCGGTTGGCGTCTCCGGCCAGTTCTCCGATCTCGTTTCGGGCCTCGACCTCGATCTTCTGATCAAACGTTCCTCCGGCGGCGCGTTTGACGAGTTCGGAAAGCCGGCGTATGGGGCGGACGATCCGATTGGAAACCCGGGTTGCCACAAAAAAAACAAGAACCGTCATTCCTGCCAGCATGATAAGGACAATGTTCCTGAGGTGGTTGGCCGCGGCAAAAGCCTCGGCCTCCCCGATCTCCGCGATGATACCGAAGGACGTCCCCGCGACCCGTATATTGCCATGAACGCCCAGAACCGGTTTACCGTGGGCGCCTTGGTAGATCAACACCTCCTCTTCCATTTCATCCGCAAACTTTCCGCTTTCACCATGCTCTTTGAGCCAGAGGAGGGTCCCTTCTGTTTCTACCGATTTCCCAAGAATCTTTGCCGCTTTGGAAGGCGATGAATGGGCCCTGATTTTCAAGTCCCCGCCAATCATGTAGATCTCGGTCCTCTCGCCAGAGGCCGTGCCCTCCTTCAGCATCCGGTTGATCGGATCTATTGAAACCTGAAAGGCCATCAACCCGATCTTGTCGCCGTCATCGTTGACCATGACAGTGACCAAAAACCCGGCCCCGGCGTTACCAGACGGACCGTAAAATTGGAAATTGGAGAAGGTGGGTCGGCCGGTCTTAAGGGCCTGTTTGCAAGCTGAAGCAAAGAGAGTATCGGAATACTTTCCGGTTAAGATATTGGTCCCCAGGTCCTTTTCTCCGGCCACAGTGAAAAGGATGTTGCCCTGAGCATCCATGAATAATATGTCATGATATCCGTAGTCTCGGCAGTAGATCCCCAATTCCGTGCCATACTGGCTCACCGTCACGGTCCATTTGAAACTCTTGACATATTCCCTCAAGGGCTCATGGCTCTCTTTGAACCCTTTGGTCAGATCCTCTAAGAACTCATAGTTCACCCGCTTTGCGGACTTGCGTCTCAAATCCATCAGCATCCTGGAAAAATAGTTCTGTATGTCCCCGGCATGCTCCATACACATCAATTTCAAGGATTTTTCAGCATTTTCCTTGAGGTGCGCATGGCCGTTCAGATAACCGACGACGCCGACCGCTGTCACCGGGATAAGGGAGAGGGCCAGAAACCATAAAAGAAGGGTCCTTCGCAGCCCGCTCCGGAAAAAGGATCTCCTGCCGTCGGATCGGGGCTTTTCCTCCCTGTCGGCGGCCACAGCATGGTTATTTAAATCGTTGGTGGTCATTTGTCGTACACCCCTTTTCGTGTTGATCCCCATCACCCAACAACCCGCCTTATGGCTTCTTCAAGGACTTTTCTCTTGAGTGGTTTGGTGATGTAATCGTCCATGCCGGCGGCCAAAAAGCGCTCCCGATCTCCCTTCATGGCATTGGCGGTAACTGCGATTATCGGGACATGTTCCAATTGAGTTGAAATCCCAGAGCCGGCGTTAGACGCTTCACTTCCTTTGAGCTTTGAGCTTTCACACTTCAGCTCCAGTTCGCGTATGCGGCTGGCGGCCTCCAGCCCATCCATTACCGGCATCTGGCCGTCCATGAGAATAAGATCGAACTCATTTTCCTCAAATGTCGCCACCGCCTCCTGGCCGTTGTTGGCCACCACGATGCTGTGGCCCATTTTCTTCAACATGATCATTGCGACTTTCTGGTTCACAAGGTTGTCTTCAGCCAACAGTATCCGCAGATTCCGACCCGCTTCTTCCTCACCAACCCTGCTTTCTTCAACGGTAAACCGGGTAACAATCTGCCTTGAGACGTCTTTTGAACGATCATCTTTCAGCCCCAGAACGATCCTGAGACAGTCAAACAGGACAGACTTTTTCACCGGCTTGGTGAGAAAAGCCGCAAACCCCGATTCTTTAAGCCTCTCGGCATCGCCCCGCTGGGCCACGGAGGTTGCCATGACAAGGGCTGTGTCTTTGATTGCGGGATCATCCTTGATCATACGACCTAAGGCTTCTCCGGTCATCCCCGGCATTTGCATATCCAAAATGCCCAAATGGAAAGGATCCCCCCGGTTTGCGGCATCCTTCAGTTTAGTGAGGGCCTGATGCCCGTTTTCGGCCTCGTCAAAGCGGCAGCCCCACGACTCCAGGTAGACGCGAAAGACCTGCCGGTTGATGCTGTGATCATCCACCACGAGGATATTCTTTCCTTTGAGGTCTTCGATGCCGATAATGGTTTTTTCCTTTTGTTCAGACTGCTTTTCCAGGATAACCGTGAACCAGAATGTGGTCCCCTTCCCTTCCTCGCTCCGAACGCCGATCTCCCCTCCCATCAGTTCCGAGAGCTGTTTGGAAATCGTCAACCCCAGCCCCGTGCCCCCGTACTTGCGGGTGGTAGAGGCGTCTGCCTGGGTGAACGATTCAAAGAGACACTCCACCTTGTCTGCGGGAATACCGATACCGGTATCCTTCACCTCAAAAAGGATGGTGGCAACGGTATCGGTCGCATCCTTGAGGTCCACATTGATAGACACCTCGCCCTTTTCCACAAACTTGATGGCATTTCCCGTAAGGTTGGTCAGGATCTGACGGAGTCGTCCCGGATCGCCCCTCAAAAGGCAGGGGACCCGGTCATGAATCAGGCAGGCAAACTCCACTCCTTTTTCGTTGGACTTCATGGCCATCACATCACTCAGGTTTTCCAGGGTGGGCCTCAAATCAAAATCGATGGTCTCCATATCGAGCTTTCCGGCCTCGATCTTGGAAAAGTCAAGGATATCGTTGATCAGAATGAGGAGGGCGTCCGCGCTGGTTTGCACGGATTGGGCAAAGTCAAGCTGTTCAGGGGTCAACTCGGTGTCCAGGAGCATGTCGATCATGCCGACCACACCATTCATGGGCGTGCGGATCTCGTGGCTCATGTTGGCCAAGAATTCCGATTTGACCCGGGTGCTCCTCTCCAGCTCCTCCGCCCTCTCTTCTAAGGCCTTCTTGGCCGTTTCAAGGTCGAAATTCTTTTTGCCCACGAGTTCTCTTTGACGTTCAAGGGAACGGGTCTTTGATTCAAGCTCCCCTGATCGCTCCTCAAGTTCTTCATTCGTCTCTCTCAGCACTTCTTCGCTGACTTGGAGAGCTTCGGCCTGTGCCTGGCTTTCTTCAAGCAGTCTACGCAATTCTTTACCGGATTGCACCATACTGAAAGCAACGGCAATACTTTCTCCGGTTTCTTCCAAAAACCCGATCTTCCTTTCCGTAAACGCATCGATTGCCCCCAGCTCGATGACGCCCTTGACCTCTCCTTCGTGTAGAAACGGGACCAAAAGAATGTTGCGGGGAGGCGCGTCTCCGAGTCCGGAGTTGACGGTCAAATAACCTTTCGGCACATGGGTAACCAGCAAAGGCTTTTTGTCAACTGCCGCCTGTCCGATCAACCCTTCCCCGACTTCAAAAACAGGCGCAGATTTTTTGCTCTTTTTAAAAGCGTAACTTCCCTCCATCCTAAGTTGGTTGTGGTTATCCAACAGGTAAACCGCGCCGACCTGCGCGCCCAGATAACCCGCCAGAAATGAAATAACGCCCCGACTGAGGGCGGCCGATCTCTTTTCTCCACTCATCACGTCGTTGAGTTGCGCAGCCCCTGATTTCAACCAGTTTTGTCTTTGGTCTTCCGCCGTCATGTGGCGCAGATTGTTTACCATGTTGCTGAAACTCTTTTCCAGTCTCCCGATTTCGTCCCTGGATTTGATTTGAATTTCCTGATCAAACCGTCCGGCTGCAACACGATCGGCGCTTTTTGAAAGATCGAGAATCGGTCGGGCAATGCGTCTTGCGAGAAAAACGGCAAAGAACAGGACCACAACACCGGTTGCAATCAGAAGGACCATAACGATGGCGCGCAATTCGATGGCCGGCGCAAATGCCTCTTGCTCCTCAATCTCGGCAATAACGCCAAACGGCACGTCTCCAATGCGAACATGGTAATGAACGCCTAAAACCTTTTTGCCGTGGGGACCCATGTAAAGCAACACCTTTATTAGAGCATTGTCCAAAACCTTATCTGCCTCGTGTTGGCGCCACAGCCTGGTTTGCTCCGTATCCACCCGCTTTTTCAATGTGGTTTCTTTTTCAGCCAAAATTGAATTGGTTCTCATTTTCAGGTCAGCGCCGACAAGATAGACATCAGCGCTCTTTTTATCCGAATCCGAAAAGCTTTTCATGACGAAATCGACCTGCGCGGCTTGAATAGCAAGGGCCGCAAGGCCTATCTTTTCTCCTTTGTCGTCAATCATGTCGTGAATGACAAAACCTATGACCTCATCGCCCAAAGGCCCATAGACTTCAAAATCGGAAAACCCGGCTACTCCCGTCTTGAATACTCTTTCCGCAGCCCGGGCGAACAGGGTATCCGAATACTTCCCGGAAAAAAGATTGGTTCCCAGATCGTCATTGGCAAAAGAGGAAAAGAGTATATTTCCTTCAGGATCAATAAGAAAAATATCCGCGTATCCATACGCGACCTGAAAATTTCGCAGATCTCCACCCCGATCATCTTCAATTTCGAGCCAGGAAAAACTTTCAACAAACTTCTCCGGCGATAGCCCGCTCGCCTCGTATGCCTTTCTCAGATGCATCAACAGATCGATGTTTCCCTGGTTTCGAGCCTGCATCCCGACGTCAGTCAGCCATCTTTCGCCCAGGGACAATACCTTTTCCGCTTCAAACCCCGCGGTACTGACCAGTAGATCATTGGCAGACTGGATCAGACTGTTCCTGCTGTTCAGATAACTTATCAAACTGACCGTCGTCACTGGAACAAGCGAGATCAGGAGAAACCAGAGCAGGAGTTTTCCCGTCAGGCCGCTTAGAAGCATTTTGAAATTCACGCCTTTTTTACTGCCCGCAATTTGATCACTGTTTGAAATCATTACGCTTCCTTAAGTTTGTTGTCACAATTGGGAATTGGACGTTCATCCTTATTCAAAATATCTTTTTGGCTTCCTTGACCGCGAGGTCGGTCGAAATATAATAATGAGGATCAAAGGACTTAACACCATTTCCGTTCTGCTTCAAATAAGTGAGCAATTCTTTTATAAATACCTGGATCTCCCGTTCATTCATCTTCGTGATTTCTTCCAGAGTGCCGTGTATTTTCGCTCCCGCGGAAAATTTTTTTAAATCTGGAACCGAATAGGAAGATCCTTTAAACATGGTCCGTTTCAAAATAGCGAAATATTCCTCCCTGTTCGCAGGGTCGGACTGCCACTTTACGGCCCGCAGCCAGCCGCGCAGGAATTTTTGAACATCACCCGGGTTATCTCTCAGGATACGGTTTTGAACGACAATACCTTCAGGTATGACGCCGGGGAAATCCGCTGAGGTAAACATGAGTTTTCCG
>Ga0233437_1003708_pt1 | contig 19482 bp, 9 predicted proteins | sample SI_122_August201_FD_182714 | JGI IMG/M metagenome (GOLD analysis project Ga0233437, IMG submission 182714) | Seawater microbial communities from Saanich Inlet, British Columbia, Canada - SI_122_August2016_200_MG | ecosystem: Environmental > Aquatic > Marine > Inlet | place: Canada: British...
CCCCCATCTCCAACTGAGTATGTGGTGTCTGTAAACAACGCACCAGAAGGTACATTAGTTAATACTTGTGAATCATCTACCTTACCATCTAAAGCTGTTTGTAGGCCTGTAATAACTGAAATAGCGTGATTAGCTGGATGCGTGTAGTTGTTAGCTGAGGTAGCTATTCCTGCTAGTTTAGTCTGTTCTGCATCACTAAACTCGTTAGTGTCAGCTTCACCTTCATAAGCAGCTTTAATCTCTGCGCCAGTTTGATCTCCTGTAGCACCTGCTTCAATACCATCTAGCTTAGCCTTATCAGCACCAGTCTGTACACCAGCAACAGTTGTAGTAGCAGCAGGGAGAACAGCGTTAGTTCCATCTGAGCTTACTACAGTGTTAGTAGTTGCAGTTGTGGTTGTAGATAGGTTGGTTGTTACGTTTGTTACTTTAGCTGTGTTAAGAGCTACAGCTGCATCAATAGCAGTTGAGTCATACACAGTGTCTGTAAATACAGCACCAGAAGGTACATCAGTTAAAACTTGTGAATCATCTACCTTACCATCTAAGGCTGTTTGTAATCCTGTTGTATCTGCTATTGCATGGGTATGGGTATGTGCAAAGTCAGCAACAGCAAAGTTTAATTTGCCGGTAGTATCGTTATAAGTAACAACAATATTTGTTTCGGTGTTGGCATCAACCATTGTACCAACGATATCTTCAATCTCTTCGGCATCAATGAAACCAACTTTATCCCAAGAAGATGTACTTCCATTATAAACTTCGGTTGAATTTAAATCTGTGTTCCATCTAAGGTAACCAGCCTCTGGAGAAGCATCTCTGTCCGCGGTAGATCCAGCAGGAATGATTGCTGAAGTACCAGAAGAGTTAACAACATTAGCTAAAGAAATTAGCTTAATATGAATAATTGTTACTTCATCATCGAGATCAGCTGGATCTGTAAGAACAACATTTGTTCCATCGGTGTATGTAAAGTCAACAGAACCTAATAACTTAATACCATTAATGAATACTTCTAAGTTATCAACAGCCCTATTATAACCCCCATTAGGTATTACAAAGTCTGTTTGACCAGATGTAGCAACATATTCGTGTTCTGTAATGTCAGAACCATTAGCAAGGTTAAGGGCTTTGATGACTTCGATAGTGACGATGTCATCAACTAAAGCTGGATCAGATAGTACAACAGATGTACCAGAGGTTGCAGTGTAATCCCCTTCAGGCAGTTTCATACCATTATAAAATACGTTTACATGGTCACTTAGTGTGTCATATAAAGCCGCAAACGTTGTATCACCCGCAATGGTAATGTACTCGACAGTGATAATTTCACTAGCACCCCCTCCCCCTGAAGATACTGGGAACCACTGAGAAACTCCGGCAGAGTCTTGAATATATTTATATAGTAAAGAGTCGTCGGTATCCCACCACTCATCTCCTAAAGTAGGGTTCGCTGGTTGAGAAGTACTAAAGCTATTAGTATGCCCGTCCTCTAGACCTATGATTAATTGCTTTGGAGTAGTGCTACTGTCGGTAGTAATAACAACGTTATTACCTGCCACAATTTGTAGACTTTCTTCTCCTGAAGGAGATAGTGTAGTTTGTCCAGCAATAAGCAGGTCTTTCCAATGAGAACCTAAAGATACCTTAACGGCTCCACCTGTTAAATCTGTGACATTAAAGCCAGTTCCATCGTCAAATCGTATCTCGGATACATCAGTTATTACATTAGTACCACTAACATCTTTGACCGTTAATGTCGATGGAAGATTTTGCCAAGAAGTTGTAGTACCATTTGTTGATAAAAATTTACCACTATTAGATGACTGTGCGGGAAGTCCCCCACCACTGGTAGCAAAAGTATGTCCTACATGTTCTGATATAGTGTCTGCAACAAATGTCTTGTTTGCAGCGTCGTATGAAATAGTAACATCATGAAAGTGGCTAGCAGCAGTACTAGAACGTACTGCTATAGTAGTTCCGTCCTTTATTAAATTGTAAGCTTGTTGTCCTGTAATTGACACAGAATGAACGTGCCCGTTAAAATTAGTTAGCTGGAATACTTCTCCAATACTAATTTCAGATATACTAGGGGTTACTCCGTCTGTTTGATGGATAAATATTTTTCCATCATACGTATTGAGCCCTATCTCCCCTAACTCTAATTGGGAGGTAGTAGGTATATTGTGTTGAACGGCAGATCTAATATGCTTGATCAGGTTTTGTCTTGCCACACTGCGCTCCTATATACTGTATTCAACAGTTCTTTTATTAAGTTTTTATGCTCTGAGTAAGTTTTTTAAACCCTAATTTTAAAACCCATTATACCTAACTTTAACCAAAATGTCAAGAGGTATTTTTCGTACCCCACACATAAAAAAAGGGATAACGAAATCGTTATCCCTTAATATTTTACTTAACTAGTAAGTTCCTCCATCAATAACATTTGTCATCTCAAACTTATAAGTACCTGCATCATCAATAACAGTGAGGTGCTTACCTACGTGGGACGCTAGTAAGTCGTTAGGGACTTCACGTTCTCCAGACAAAGTACCCTCCCCTATAGGATTGACCCAAAGTTCCTCGTATACTTTCTGCCATTGTTCAGAGCGGTTAACCATAGTGGTTTCCCCGTCTCCTAACTTAACTTCTTTAGCGGAAATTGTAGCTGCTTGTACAGTGCTAATGACACCACCTTCTACATGGTCAGAAGCAAATATATAACTCTCTCTGTCATCGTCCCAACCCATAAAGCCCATACGAGCTTGCGTGTCATAATAAGGGAAGACTATACCTAAGTCGTGTGAAGTTTCTCCTACAGGAGTCTCGTCTCCACCGAGACGGAAGGTAGCGTCATCAATGGTAACTACAGTGGAATTAATAGTGGTCATATCACCATTAACTTGGAGGCTTCCTCCAATAACTGTGTTACCAGAGATTTCAACATTACCTCTATTGTCTATAGATAAGTTAGTTGTTCCAGCTCCATTAGACACCTTGAACAAGTCTGAGTCTTTGTAAACAATTAAGTTACTGAAAGGAGACGAAATATCATCTACAACCTCTACTACTGTATCACTTAGTACTGTAGAAATAGAAGTAACTTCACTACCTACTTTAACCGCCATACCTTCCAGTAATCCGTGCGTGCCTCCAAAAGTCCAGGTCTTATTGCCCGTACCAGAAGAAGTGGCAGTATGAGCACTAGCAGGAACACTTACGTCCCCTCTAGAGTATACTAGATTATTATCTGTAAGGGTGGAACCGTTTAGTGTAACACTAGTTAGGCTACCATCATTAATATCAACTTTATTGATATTAACTTCACCCGCAGCAGAGGCATTTAAATTAATATCCCCTGTAATAGCGTCTATTGTATTTAACCCATCAAACTCTAGGTTACCAAAAGTAACACCGCCACGTAGCCTAGCCCACCCTTTAACATCAAAGTTAGGGTCTTGTCGCGTACCCCCAGTATTCCAAACAATAGTATCACCATTGCCATTGATCTCAAACTCTAAGCCACCTGCCTTGCGTAGCTTAAACCCCTCAAAACCGTCTAAAGTTAGAGTGCCTGCTGTAGTTTTAATCTCAGTATCAGTATTAAAGGATAAGTCAGTGCTCCCAAGATCCAAAGCAGTAGTAGAGCTAAGAACAATACTGTTAGCAGTAATTGCAACAGTTCCCGCAGCAGTTATACCTACTCCTCCAGCGGAATCTACATCAATATTACTACCCGCAGCATCATTGTTTAAACTAATACCACCTGCGAGAGTTTTTAACTCGATAGCACCTGCACCAGTACCTAAAGTATTCTCTAAAAGAATAGTACCGCTAGTACCCCCATCTGCTAAAAGGTTAATAGCGTTCGCAGCATCTCTGCTAGATACGACTTTAACTCCGCCAGATACAGATCTTATATCTACAGAGCTATCACTAGTACCTTGACTAGCTAATATAGAGATAGTTTCAGAAACGCCTCCGTCTGTATGCAGTTTAATGGCATCTATACTGTTGCCGGTAGATAGCAGGTTAATTGCACCTACATCTGCGGTTAACTGAATAGCAGAACTTCCATCCGTGCTTGAAGTTCCCTTATCCGAATGTATACGAATAGTATCGGAGGTCCCCCCGTCAGTGTGTATATAAATAGCATCTGCGCGATTACCTGTAGAACTTAAAGTAACGCCACCTGCTACAGAGTCTACCTTAACAGAGTCTACTCCCGTACCTTGAGTAGCCCGTACTAGCACAGTACCAGAACTACCTCCGTTTTCAACAATAGTTACCGCGGATCCATTGTTAGTAGAGGTTAGATCAATAACCCCTTGAGCACTTACATCCACTCCACCCGCGGAGGTAATATCAATTGCTTGCGCCGAACTACCACTTGAGTCTATCTTAACAGTAGCAGTACCTATACCATTACTAGCTATTAACTGGACAGCACCTTCTACGTTCTCACCACCATCTATAAGTATAGACCCATTCGTAGAATCCAGAATAATGTCTTCAGCAGCCCCGTTCGCTACAAGAGAGACTCCTGCGGCTGACGTTAGGGAGTACCCGGAAGTACCTAAATCTAGACTAAGCCCATTGCCCGTACCTGTATTAGTAATAAAGTCCACATTACGGATACTTACCTTATTATTAATATCTTTCTTATCTAGTATGATAGTACCGTCTAGACTATAACCATACTTAGAACTAGTACCATAGGAGGCACCTGTTCCATCATCTGAACGAACAACTAATTGATTGGTATCGTTCTCCGCGTCGTAAATAACGAAATCAGTGCCGGAAGCAAGCAAGCTAACATCATAGTTATTAGAGCTACCTTCGGACTTGAAACGTACTGCCCTAGAGTTGCCGCTAGATGCGTCCCCTGTACCTATCAAGAAATCTTGTAATACTACATTGGATGCTACATCCAATTTAAAGAATTTGCCCTGCCCTCCGAGTTCTGTTATGTTCCCATCGGCCTTTGTTATGTAAAGAGTTTCATTTCCGTCCGAATAGGACAGTAACCCAAACTCTGTTGCGTTTGTTACCGGAGGGACAAGCCCTGTGGTACGTTTAATCTTTATTAAATTTGACATCTATATTTTCCTCGTAACTCTATGTAGAGGCATGTTTTGAAATCCGATATATATCGGTTTTAATTAATAGTTCCCCCCGTCTAGGGACTCCATATCAACGGTTGTATAATCATAAACTCCATTAACTGGAACGTTTCCACCTGCTAGGGCCAAAACTCTCCACTCTAAGGTTTCGGGGGACACTTCGCGATAAACCATTAATTGGTCTCCTCCTGTGTCGTACCATAAATCTCCTTCAGTTGCGGTACTAGGTTCCTCGTCTTGAACAAATTGTTGATCTGCCAGCTGTTCGAGAGCCCCTTGTACATTGGTTGCGGTTATTGTCCCGTGAGGGGCGAAAGCTAGATACCTAGCATTTCCTATATTGGTTATAGTAGTCGCAATGATTTCATTATTAGTAACGGTTACATTACTAATCAATTCGGTTACGGTTACTGTAATACTCATCTTGTTACCTCTGGGTTTACGGAGACAGTGCCTTCGATAACACGCGTAACAGACCCACCACTAGAAGTGAGCTCAACATCATATACGTACGTAAATGAGGCATCTAATGCAGCACTTTGTATATCTGTTAAATAGATGTTAAAAGCACCTAAAGGACCATTTACAATTTCAGTATTAAACTGAGCGGCTATACTTTCAGCATAGTGAGACTTCCGAATCTGAGAGGCGAAAGTATAGTTTGACAGATCAATAGGGGAACCTTCTTCCTCTAATACGATCTGCATATTATAAGTAGACCCTTGGTCAATCTTTATATCATGATTTCCTGCAGCCATTTTTTTAACTCCTTTGAATCTGTGCTTCCAGAGACTCTACTTTATTTGTTAACTCCTTAACAGCTTCTATTAAAACGGCAGTTAATCTACTATAGTGTAGAGCCTCTGCTTTGCCGTCTTTGGAACTGACTACTTCAGGAATAACTTTTAGAACCTCATCTGCGATGAGCCCTATTTCTTTCTGCCCATTAGATATCTTGTTATAAGACACCCCTTCAAGTAGGCGAATTTTACCCAAAGAACCTACGAGTGGTTCTATATTCTCTTTTAACTCCCTTGCGGAACTCTCATAAATAGTTCCTCCGACGTATAAGTTCTTAGCTACTGTTGCTCCACCTTTAACTGTGAGGGATACAGAGCTGTCCGAAAGACTTGTTGCCTCTGCTGTATTAGATAGGTATAGCCTGCCATCGTTATACATATACAAAGGAGTAGTCGATGCCCCTGCTACAGTTGCCTGCCCATGCATAGTAAATTGACTATTCACTCCATACATAGTAGCATTTCCGGTACCTCCTGCAACTTTAAAGTACTGCCCAGGGTCTTCTGTGTACCACTTAAAGTCCCCATTATTATTGCCGTCACTTCCTGCAATAAAGCTATTATCATTGTCCATAGTAATAGCTCTAGTAGTTATACTAGAGTTGAAGTCTGCAGTTGAAGCTACTGTTAAGGTGCTTGATAAGTTTAAGGCATCTTTAATATCCACTGTGTTACTTGCACCGTGTATATCACCGTTAATTAATATAGTATCTGCAGCTGCGTTGCCTAAAGTAACATTACCATTTAAGGTAGTGGCTCCCGCAACTGTGATTGCGCCTCCTACTGTTAAGTCAGTACTTGTACCGGATAGAGTAACGTCCCCATTAAAAGTCGTGGCACCTACTGTTCCAGTTAACGTAATAGTATCGGAACTAGCGTTACCTAGAGTAGTGTGTCCATTAACTGAAAAGTTACTGGACACACTTAAAGTCCCTCCTAGAACGGAGTTTCCTGAAACACTTAAAGTCCCTCCTAGAGCGGAGTTTCCTCCTACACTTAGGTCTGTATTAACCCCTTCCAAAGTAACATCCCCAGAAAATGTAGTGTTTTCTACTTTCGCATTAAAGGTAACTGCATTATTAGCAGAGTCCCCTAAAACGACGTCTCCTTTTAAAGTAGTAGTACCTTGAATTTCTGTATTATTAGTAAATACCTTGGCCCCTGTAATATTCTGGGAGCTAGCAGTGTTAGTATATTCAGAAGAGGTCAACCCTCCTAGTTTCTCTACATTTATCTTATATTCGGTACTAAGGTCTTCCCAGCCAGCAGGAATTTTTATATCGAACTTATTCTCGGAACCGTTCCACTTAACTACCCCCGGGGGTAGGTTAGTGGTATTAGTACTATTAAACATTTTTGCGTGATCATCCGCTCTCTCTATTAACTCATCCCTAAATACCGTGTATAAAGAATCTAGGGTGGGTTTACTCCAGTTTGCTGCCATTATTGTACTCCTCTACTATTCCAAGTTAAAATTCCATTAAAAGATTTTGTAGGGTCCGAAATAGACCCGTAATCATTTTTATCTAGTATATACGCATAAAAGAAAGAAGGGCTGGGAACATCCTCGAAATCGTATATAGTGAACCGGGAAGGTACTACCTCCCCATCCAGCTCTGTTTTGTACGAAGTATTTAAATAGTTGATATCCTTAAAAGGTTTATTAAAGAAAACTCTAACTACCTTCATATCATCCTTTGTAGGATACCAAGAGCCCCCTTCACTTAAACATAAAGCCATATCATTATCAGGCTGTTGTGTTAGCCCTAATTCATTTAAATAATACATAGGAGCTCCTTCCTCCCCTGAGTTTAGTTCATTACATAGACCTGAGGTACCTAATATACTTGTAGTGCCAGAATCTGTAATATTTTTAAGACTTATTTTAACTCTATATTCGTCTAGAGCAGCCAAGCCTCTATCGGAAGTACTAAAGGCGGTATGGACTTTTAGATACCTAAATGCCTGCCCTGCCATAGTAGAAGACCCTGAAGCAGTATTCCACCCAGCGGTATTCTCTAAAGAAGTTCCGTCAGGGTCTGAGTCACTATAGTATATGGTAGTAGAAGGTATAACGGTGCCTGTTAACAATCTTAGTCCAATACCTACTTGTATAGAACTAGGGTTTATCAACACTTCTAAATCCCACTTTTGCCAAAAATCTGCGGAAGTCTGGGAGGGCTCCAAGAAGTATTCAAAACCTGCATCTACCTGCTCTTGAGGACTATTATATCCATTAGTAGTAAAATGTTGAGACCAAGTCTCAGAATCATCTACAGGGAGGAACGCAGACACAGCCCCTTTATGTATACCGGTTGTTTCTATAGTGGTCTCTTCGCCTTCATAACTACTAGGTGCGCTAACATCTAAAGTGGATAACCTATCCTCTTTCAAAATAAAGTCAGGAGGCTCTGAGACCAACACTATTGAACTTATAGCTTCGGAAACGTTACCTGCAGAATCCGTGGCTCTTAACCAGTATTTAAAAGCACCTCCTGTGGTCTCTAAATGCGATATAAACATACCTGCCGTAGAAGATACCGGAGATAAATCCTCCCAGTTACTTGAAGAACAAGAAGGATTTCCATCTGGACACCTCCTAACCTCATAACTAATAATATCAAGTTTAGCAGGATTAGAAGCACTAGGCCATCTAATCAGTACATTATTATCCACAGCGGTGGTATTTAAAGAACTAGGGGCGTCTGGAAGGGTCACTGCGATATCTATATCCACAGGTACTCCATAGTTTCCTCCCATATCCTTAGCTACTACTGTAAACTCTTTATTTAACCCTGCACCCCAGTCAACGGGGGTAGAGTAAGAAGTGGACTTCGTAGTTTTAAGTACAGCCCCTGTAGCATCTCTGATTTCATAGAAGTCAACAGGCAGATAATTATTAAGAGCATCTCCTGCAAGAGTAGGAGCCGTCCAAGTTAGTAATACCATTATACCTACAAAAGAACTACGTAAGTTTATTACTTGACCCAATTGATTAATTTTAGCGTGGGTATATCCTAAGCCCTCGGGATGTACAGTAGTGACAGGAGCGTCTGAATAATTACCTGCAGAATCAATTGCGCGAACAAAAAACCATATATCATCAATATTGTTATCAGGGTCGTAAGGCCTCCAGTTTACATTAAGTGTGTGGTTCAAGGTTAAAGCCTTTGTAATAGCCATATTACCCGAACCGTCTAAATTAAAGTCCCAAGTTGCTCCACTACGTAACTCGTATTCTACAATATCTAAATCAGCACTAGGTGCCACCCACGAAATTGTAGCAGTGTTACCTGATATAGAGTAAGAAACTGTAGAAGGTATAGAAGGGTTATTTACTGTAATTAGAAGGCTCGAAGAAGGCCCTTTATTCCCTGCGGAGTCCATAGGAGTTACCCAATAAGTCTCCGAAGTACCATCACCCCACTCTACTTTCTCAGAATATCTAGGAGAAGACTTAGTAGCCGATACAACAAAGGCAGAACTATAGTTAGCACCCCTTCGTACTTCCCAATGTGCGACAGGTAATAAATATTCTATGTTCTCATCGTAGTCAGAGTCCCCCTCACCTTGGCTCGTCCAAGTAGTCACTTGGTCCGGACCTATTAAAGAGTAGTCTAAAGTTTTTAGATCTAGAGGGTCTCGAATTTCTACTTGATGATGCTGCCACTCGCTCATATTACCTGCACTATCAATAGCTCGAACCCAGAATACTCTTATAGGTTCATTACTTGTAGGTCCCCAGGATACTTGCTCTGAGTACGTAGTAGTTTTAACTAAACCAATTAAGGTAGCAGTGTCCCCTGTACTTCCTCCGTACCTAAGCTCGTAGTTAGAGATAGGTAAGGAACCTTCTGTAGGGACCTCCCAAGATAAAGAGGCTACCCCTAACTTATTGATATTGTGTGAAATAGGTTCCGAAGTACTCCAACCAGGGTTAAATATCTCTATCTCTACACTTACGGGAACAGCTAAATTACCCGCAAGGTCCTCGGGGGTAACCCAGTAAGTACGAGTACCTCCCCAGTTTACACTAATACTTGCATTGTTTGAACTAACATGCACCCTAGTACTTGATTCAGAGTCCCAAGCGTTTCCGTAGACGTAGTCGTAGTCTTTGACTGCGTAAAAACTAGAAACAGGAGGCTCCCATTCTAGTAAAACATTACCACCTACGAAAGAGTAGGTTAAGTTAGTCACAGGATCAGGACTGCTTACTTCAAGAGACACCTCTCCTATATAATTGGAATATGTACCACTATTATCTACCGCTTTAACCATAAAGGTGTGTACACCTGCAGGCAGATAGTACCCTCCATCAATTCCAAAGGATAAAGAGTTCTCTCTAATAAGCAGTTTATTGTCTACACAACGGCATTTACAACAGCCTACGTTGTCAGACCCAATATCAAATACAGCTCCTGTCCCATTAGCCGCTACAGCTTCTACAGCTCCAGCTTTATATCCGGAACCCCCTACAATTACCTTAGTGCCTAGGGGCATCTTATCTTCCGCAAGAGCAGTGAGTATACTACCATTCACGTCCACAGCTAGTACCTCAGCTACTGCTCCTGAGCCTCCTGTAGTACTAGTGATTGCAATAGAATCCCCTACTGAGTAACCCACTCCTCCCTCTAGAACATCAATAGAGGTTAAGGCGTCGGGAGATACCCAGGTAGGGCCTTGTTGCAGCTCATATCCTGCTAAGTCTAAATCAGGCACGGGCTCCCATCTAAGGCTAGTACCTAGCTTAAAGTCGGATACACCCACGAAATTGTTATTATTAGTCTCCCAGGTATTACCATCAGACTGCCACCTGCCCTGACAGACTCCCCCCACCCAAGCGTGTCCTAAAGTACTGACACAGGTATCCTCATCAGCTACTAAGACCCCCGTATCAGGGTCTAAAGGCCTTAACCCCTCACAAATGCTTTGGGAGTTAACCGAGAACCCCGCATCTGTTTGTGAGCAAGCTCCTTGAGAGGTACACTCTAGAGCAGTCCTCGCGTAGGAGTACCCGGCACAATATTGTGTTACAGAAGCCGGGGGCCTTACTAGTCCTACGAGTGTTTTAGTCGCCTTAGTAAAGCTAGAGCTTTTATCCAATAAAACACTAGTACCTCGTATCCTAACAGTGTAAGTACCTGCAGGGACATCTAAAATGTCTAAGGTAGTAAACTCAGTAACTCCTGCAGTAACCCAGTTCCCTCCCTCTGGCTTATACTGCACTAAGTAGTCTCTGATATAAGGGAAGTTATCTGGCTCCCTCCAACTAACTACCATTTTATTCTTTAAGGAACTATCAGAAGACTTATATAGTGCTTCATCAATATCAACATCCGCAGGAGGAGGAGTGGCCTTTAACGTATTAGGTATAGAACTAATATGTCTACTATCTAACTCTTCAAAGTCTAAACGCTCCTCAATAATGCGGTACTTATCCTCTTGGTACTCCATACAAGTTACAGCGAACTCGTTTTTCTTAACTTCAGCAACTCCAAGAACTCGCCATTCCTGGGCGTCAACTACTCCCACTTCCTCTAGTAAGTACATAAAGTCCGCTTTAGGTAGGTAGGATAATGCATGATGGTACTTAATAAGGTCACCCTCAGAGGCGAAACCAGTGACTTCCACATGTAGTTCTGTAGGAGAAATAATTTGTGATACAGTAGACATATCACCCGTGGTGCTGTTTTCAATACTTCTACCTAAATATTTCTCTGTAAAGTTAGCTGAAGAGTCATATATGGAAAAAGGGTTTGACTCCAGCCCAGTACCTTCAGTAGCTATCCTATCTTCCGCAGGTATTTCTAAGTACTCTGTCTCCTCATAAGGAGTTGGCTCTACTTTATAAGACTCATTAAATAAATAGGGGTTCCATTGGCCCCCATCAGATATACAAGCCTCTGCAGGTACTAACTCATGTGGGTTACTAGGAGAGTACATCTGCCCGGCACTATGATGAGGTACACCAGGAGAAGTTTCCTGCGGGTATACACAAGCCTCCTCAGAGTGAAGAATGTTTAAAGTATAATCTACCCCACCAGTAGGAGTGAAAGGTACATCCAGGTATACCCTAGTCTTTGAAGACTCCTCTACTACCTTAGTCCTACCCCCTAGGCGCTTTCCAGCGCGAGTTGGGTCTGCTATCAATACTAGGTCTCCAGGACGCAGCGCAGCTGCCTCAATTCCCGTTTTAAAAGCTAAAAGTTCTGTTTCAAGCCTATTCGTGAACAAAGTCCACAACCCTATACGATGAGCCTGTCCTCGGGACGTACATCCAAAACTTGTTATACTTGTCTTGCGGATACCGTACCTATCTATCCCCTCGCGGTCTTCAACGTACTCCATTTTAGCACGGTACATATCCTCGGGGTCATTCCAAGAAACTAGTGCAACAGTCTTTCTAGCCTTCTGAGCGGTACCTGTATATTGGAAGGCACCATCAATTACATTAGCAGCTGAAAAGAGTTTTGAAGCTGTCTTAGGCGCGTCTTGTACAGGCACAAGCTGCCCCGCTGCCCAGTATACTAAACCTCTGAAGGCAAAAGCTATATCCTGTATTACTTTTATAGCCTCTTGTTGTTGCTGTATATAAAGGTTCATAGCGAACCTAGGTTCGTACGTGTCCTCCCCTGTAACTGCATCACGGAAGCCTGTCTTAACCCCTACAAAGTCTCCGTCCTCGTTAACAGAGTCACAGTACCTAGCAACTTGATATAAGGTCCACTTATCTATTTGAGTGCCTTTAATATAACCACCTAGTCCGTACCTCTCATTGGTGACTAAGTCGTAAAAAATCCAGGCAGGGTTACTTGTCCAACCAAGTTTAGTTAGCTGACCATCCCAGTGCCCTTCGTATAGGTTGTCTCCCACTTGTAAGGTCTCAGGGTCATAACCATTATAATTACTAGGCAGTTTTACTTTAATACCTTTTATATCGTAAGCTCGCTTAGGAATGCTTTGAAACTGCTTTGCATTAATAGCTAACCCTATATAAGAGGTATTCGGGTAAGACAACTTGTTATCAATTACGGTAGTATAAGACTCAAAAGTAATCTCGTTCTGCTCAGAGCTATCCTCTGGCTTGTCCGTAATACGGTCGATTCGAATCCAAACCTCCTCCCCTAACTCGTAACTTTCGCCCAATTCTAGTCGGTATGTACGAGTATACTTCTTAGTGGTCTTACCCTCAAAAATCCCTTCAGCTCTTTTAACCCAAGACCCTGTGTAGCCATACTTAAGGTATATCTCAAATTCAACCTTGCTACCGTGTATGTCTCCATTTTCCTTATCCTGCGTGGTTAGATTCATGCAAGCCACAGTAACACGGATAGCATCCATGTTTGCTTGGTGAATTACCTGAGGAGGGCAGGTGTCTAGATCCTTATTAATTGTAAGACCTACTTGCGTACTAGACTCAACTCCTCCAAACCCAGGCATATACTCTTGAAACTGAGATCCTTCTCTGAAACCTACGGTGACGTTTTCAAAGTTATAGCTCCCATCCTCCGCCATTAGAGGGGTTTCATCTAGATAAATCCCTCTCTCCCCATTAGCCAGGCCTTCGACCTCGCCCTCTGAAATTGCATCTAGGATTCGAGCATGTTGCGAGGAGTGTAAGGTATCTGCATCCTCTTGGGCAGGGCGGCCTTTGCCCCCACCTCCCTTGCCACCGCCTCCGGAACCTCTTATTATATCTCTAGGGTATGTCATGCTGGTGCCTCCTCTACGAAGCCTATATCTTCTGATTTTATTCCTGCGCTAATAACAGCACTTCCCACAATCAATCTGCCGTAACAAACAGGTACGGGCACGCCTTGCGCAGTAGTGTTAACAGAGCCATTAAAGTTGTAAGAACTCCCGTTATCCACAGGGGAACTACTAGAAGGCGGACTGGGCTTAGGGGCAAGCATTTGTGCTATACCTGAAATAGCTATACCCATCCCTATTTTTGCAAGACCTACTTGCAGGGAAGACGCCGCGGCTATATCCATTATAGCTATTCCTTCTGCGGACAGTAGACCTCCTCCTGTTAAAGAAGTCATACCTGCAGACATAGTTGTCCCAAATCCCATTCCGCCGGCCCCCGCAGCTAGTCCGGCAGTATAAATGACCGCCACCACCATTAAGGCGCCCACAACAAACTTCATAAAACCGCTCTTAGCCCCATACACAACAGGGATAATCTTCAGCTCGGAGTTCCCTATAGGGCTACTAATACCTCCTAGGTCTAGCTCCTCGCTGTCATATTTAGTGCCTTTAATAATGTGGAAGCATCTACCTACTTCAGATAAATAGTCATAAAACCCCGGTATATTAGCCTCAATTGCTCTTACCGCCTCACCAGGGGTTTTAACATCCAACATCCAGTGCTTCCCGAACTTAGCTCCTAAGTCCCCATATAGTGTAACTTTTCTTAACATTGTGATTTATGCCTTAGTACATGAATAGTGTGTTTTTGAAAGTACCCACTAAATACATCCTTAGTGGATAACCGACCCATTAAATGGTGTAGTACCATGTTATTTCCTAAGTAAACTCCAGCGTGATTAGGAACGTTTGAAGCAACCTGCATAAGTAGTATATCATGTTTCTTCAACTTCGAGTGGTCTTTTATCTCTGTAAAGACCCCCTCAGTCCAACTATCCCACTTCTCTTGGTAATAGTTCTCCCCCTTACTCCACCAGTCGAACTCAGTTTGAAAGTACTTTATGTCTACCTCAAGGTGTTTTTTGTAGTAATCTATGACTAAAGATAAACAGTCTAAAACCCCATAGGCGAATTGTCTACCCTCTAAAGGAGCCACATAGCCTTTTGGCTCTATCCTACCAAAGTTTCCTGCTGGCCAGGATAAGATGTACCAAGGCTTACCAGACTTTTCGCAGGAGACTTGGTCCGCTTCACTAGCCTTATGGTCCCCATTCGGGTGACTATGTATAATAGCAGTAATGTCCCCTTTATCCTCAGCCGCTGCAAAGTCTTCTGGGTCTAACACGAAGTCATCCTCTTCCATGCCTAAAGCAATATTGCGGCAGGGTATATACTCCCCTCCGTCCAGAACGACTCCACAACACTCCTGTGGGAACACGCTATTCGCATGCTGCTTAATCTTTAACTGTGTCTCAGTACTTAAGTCTATCATATAATTTACCTTCCTAGGCCTGCTCCAGGGAACCCTCCATAAGGTAAGGTAGCAGAAGACCCAAACCTAAGCTCACAACTATTTAATCTTTTACCACAGGTATCCCGACTCTCTACAGTTAATTGGTCGTTGTAGTCAAAGTAATTATCCCCTGTGTACCCACACTCCCCTCCTCTGTACCTCCATAAGCATGTATTCTGAATAATCTCCCGAGAGGGGAGTCTAACCCCTTCCACATCCCAAGCGGGTGCAAGTTCAAACTCGATTAAAATATTACTCTCCACAGCCTTTCGGTCTATAAAGTAGATATCGTCTTCCATAAATGCAGTAGGGTCTGAGGTATTTATTATTAAATTATGTATATACTCTAAACCGTGTTGGTCATAATCATTAAAAGTAATAGACCTAGCAACTATATCCCCTCTGACCCAGGTCTGTGATACATTGAAGGTAGATATTAGTATCTCATCAAGCTCTCCTCCAAGGGGCCCTGCTGCAAATACAGAAACTCTTGTAGCCGTATACATCTCCGCAGATGTGTAGAATACTTTTTCAAAAGTCTGCCACCCAGTACCCTCTAAGGGCTCAGACCACTCCTCCACCCAAAGTAAGTCAGCATCTAAGTACTCTACCTTTACAGAACAATCAGATCCCTCTACAATGTTAAACTGAAAACTTACTAAGTACTCAGAATCTTTAAAGGTGCTTAAGTCCATATAAGCGCCGTCCCCTATACCGTTAGATTCGATCCGTAGAATTCCCTCCCCGTTATAGTTACTGGTTATCTCAGCCCCTACTGTAGGAAACCAAGAGACTACGTCTCCTTTAAAGGAACTGTCTGTACCCTTAACTAACTCCTTAATATCGTTACCCTGGTATTTATACTCCAGCTGCACATCGTGACTATGGGCCACCCAACTCGGTATATCCTTTAAGGCAATTACGTCATCGACGGAGTACCCCATACCTCCAGAAGCTAGGGTAAAGCTAGTCAGTGCACCCCCACTAAATAGAGGGTTGGAAAAAGAAGCAGAAGTAACAACATTATACTCTAAAGAGTGGGGGGTAGTATGGTTAGCAACCGTGAGCCAATTATCTATAAACTCTAATACAAACCTGGTATTTACAGGGTCATAAGTAACTAATACTTGATGAGCGTGCTCAAAAACGTACTCAGTTCTAGCTTCTACCTCCAATAGGTCTCCTGAAATAAGCTTATTCAGATCCTCGATAGGAGGGTCTATTACATGAGTATGCGAAGAGTAGATGCCTTCCTCTGCCCCAACCCCTAAATCTGGTAGTCTAGAAGCAACAACCTCTAAATTCTCCACCACATCAGGCCAGCCAGAGCCTCCATCTTCTATGTAATACTCTAGTATCTCGCCATTACTTCCTACAGAGTAAACTCGAATGTCTGGTAGTACATACTTATTAGTACAAGAAGTTATAGACTCCTTAGACCCCTCCCCTAAAGAACATAAAGTTTCAGGAGGTACTGTTATAGAATGGGAATGATTTTGGCCCCCCTCAAGACCCCATTCAGCAGTATTAAGAGCAACCCAGTTGCTTTTATTATTAACGTGCCACACACCTTCAGTGTACCAAAACTTCTCTGCCTCCTCGCACGCAGATTCCGTTGTGTACGCAAAGTCAGAGCAATGGGGTATAGCACAAGTATGACAAGAGTACCCTACCCAAGTATACTCACTACCTATACAGGTAGCTTCGTCTGCATCCCAAGCACCTCCGCCTTGAACGCAACAATCGGTGTGACTATCATTCCAAGAATCTTCTGAACATCTACCAGAGTGAGTATGCTCATTAATACTACAGTAGTTGTCTAGGAAGCGTCCAAAAGTCCTTTTTCGAACTACTTTTACGCCTACTAAGTCGTCAAAGTCCCTAGTTAGGGCAGATATACTCCCCCACCCTTGCCCATTAGAAGTAGTAGTTATGTTTGCTACCTGTAGACTAGGTCGAGGTATTTGCCCCTTGCCCGTCATCTCAAAACCTTTAGCTTCAATAGGAAAAGCGTTATAAACGTTACCCTGCCAAGAAATTTCTGAATCCTGATCCGTTACACCTGCGTGGAACCTAAGAGTGTCTGGAACACCTAAAGTAGGTACAGAAGATAAATCTAGCTCGTATAACTCTATAATAGCGTCCGCTTCTAAAGAAGCCGCTATAGAGGATATTGTAGCTCTTTCGGTTAGTTGTACTGAAGACTTAGACACTTAAACTCCTTATAAATCGTGAACTCGGGTAAATTTAGCTTGTATAGTTAATACGTCCATTTGGGGGTATGAAACCCCCCAACTGTCCACTATCACCTTTATGGGGCTAGACACATATGGAGGAGTCCAAGTAAACTTATGTAACCCCTCGGTATGCTCTAAGAAAGCTAGAAGCTTCTGCCCCTCTGTTATACCTCTGTTTGTCCAGGTTAAGGACCAAGTCTCCTTTAAAGTATTAATACCGTCACGAGCTCTTTGCATATACCCATCCCCAAATTGGGCTTTCAAAATACGAGGCTTTATATCTTGCTTTAACGCCTTATCGGGATTAAATCCTACCTCTACGTCGTAATCATATGCCATAAGTTAAATCTCCGATAATAAGCCCCCAGGACGCTTCTCATCCTGAAGTACTTGCTGTACCTGGGAAGCAACCTGTTCCCCTAGTTTTTCTAAGTCAAACCCGCTACCTCCTCCGCTGCCAGAGCTGCCCTCTTTCCTGGCAGTCCCTTGCTCCATATTCACAGTAACAATAACATTGTTAACGGTATTTCCTGCACCGTTTAAAGGAGTATTTTGAATAACAGGAATAGATTTACCGTCTGGTAAAGGAACTACCGCCTCATTATACTTACCTTCACCAACTAGACCTAAGGTAGGCTTGGTTACCATACCGCCATTTGCGAATGCTCTAAACCCTCCCTCTGCTACACCTCCGTTTGCAAAGAAAAAATCAGCAGCAGCGTCTAGCCCATACTCTACAACTGCGTCTGTACCTGCAGAAATGAGTTTGTTACCAATACTCATAGCAAAGGATCCTAGCATAGTCTTCCACTCAAACTTACCCGTTCTAAGAGCTTCCCCCAATGCCATCTTCATACTACCTGCGGCTAGAGTGTGAATCTCAGACATCTCAATACCAAATGCAGCTGTAATCTTGCCCCACTCTGAGTTATTCATATGCCAAATACGTTCTTTCTCTCTATTATCAGCCTCTCTAGCACTCTGTTGAGAAGCTAAAAACGCTGTTCCATTAGATGCGTTAGCGTCTACATACCTTTGGGCGTCTTCATCGCTCCTACCATTCTGCTCTGCAGCTAATTGGAGGCCCATACGCTCTTCCGCCTGAGACTGAAGAGTAGTTAGGATAGATTGTAAATGCTCTTTTTGAGCTGAATTTAAGTCCTTGGTTTCTTCGGCTTCAATAATCTGGTCCCCTAGAATGCCTTTTACTTTTACAATATCAGAACCAAAAACTTTTGCCTGCTCTAGAGAAAGGTCGTACTTAGCTAGGGCTAACTCGAACTGAGTTTTTGCGTCATTAGCGATCTGTTTTGCTTCCTCACCTGCAGCAGTAGAGGCATTTAGTATGTCCCTACCATTCTGCTCTGCAGCTAATTGGATGCCCATACGCTCTTCCGCCTGAGACTGAAGAGTAGTTAGGATAGATTGTAAATGCTCTTTTTGAACTGAATTTAAGTCCTTGGTTTCTTCGGCTTCAATAATCTGGTCCCCTAGAATGTCTTTTACTCTTACAATATCAGAACCAAAAACTTTTGCCTGCTCTAGAGAAAGGTCGTACTTAGCTAGGGCTAACTCGAACTGAATTCTTGCGTCATTAGCGATCTGTGATGCTTCCTCACCTGCAGCAGTAGAGGCATTTAGTATGTCATCTCGTAGGACCCCTAATTCATCTATAATAAAGTCCCTAGTACGTTCACCAGTCTCGGTCAGCGGATCAACAAGCTCATATACTTTAGAGCCTATAATCTCAGCGTTCGCAGTCAGGTATTGACTAACAATCTCCAACAGCTGTGCCTCATTTAACCCGTATTCATTGTCCTTCCCAGGGCCAAACCTATCTACGACACCTTCAAGGACCTTACCCTTATTTGTTGGTAGAGAGGTTTCAACCCCTCCAGTAGTTTGCTCTTTTGTGCTTTTCAATAACGTAGCTAACATACTAGTTAGCTTCTCTATTGCCTTCGATAGCGCAGAGAACTCCTTTTCAGCAGAAACACTAGAACCTCCGTTGTACTCAGATAAACCCGTTTTAGGGTTTATAGTGCCTGAACCTCCTAAAGATTTTAGTAATGCTTGTTCGTCTTTATTAATATGAGCTAACTCAGAATCTCCGTTACGTCCTAAGGAAGCTAAGCCCCCATCTTCGAAACTAGTTC
>Ga0233437_1003714_pt1 | contig 19458 bp, 13 predicted proteins | sample SI_122_August201_FD_182714 | JGI IMG/M metagenome (GOLD analysis project Ga0233437, IMG submission 182714) | Seawater microbial communities from Saanich Inlet, British Columbia, Canada - SI_122_August2016_200_MG | ecosystem: Environmental > Aquatic > Marine > Inlet | place: Canada: British...
GCTATGTTCAGATCAACACTGACACAGGCCATGCTGACCACAGCTACTGTAGGCATGGGATCCGTTTCAGTTGATCCAATGCCTGTTCCAGGATTTGATACCTATGATGCTGGCACAGAACTTACAATCACAGCCACAGCTCCGCTTGGTTGGGAATTTGATGGGTGGAGTGGTGATGTCACATCAACTGACAATCCGCTTGCTGTGACACTTGCAGCTGATATGTCTGTGACAGCAACATTTACTGAAATCAGTCATCCTGATGGCATACTTGCAATCGGTTCTGACTGGGATTTGCGTGATGCGCTAGAATATTCCAAGAACAATTCTCAGGTATCCAGGATTCTATTGACCGATGTTGGTCCTTACGTTCCTGCAGAAGAAAGCCGCTTAGAGGGCAAAATGCCTCCGCTTGACATAACTCAGACGATTGAAATTCTGGGTGCTGATACACTTTCTGGCAAACCCGCTATCAGAGGTTACACTTCATCAACTGGTGGTACCAGTTCTGAAGGTTTCTTCAGACTAAGGATGGGTGGAAACCTGACACTGAAGAGTCTCTTCATTGACGGTTTCATGGACGGGGCAACAGCTCCAGCCAAGTACCTGATACGCGCTGATGATTCGGACAACATGGGCTTCCATGCTTCATTCAGGGCTTTTAATGTTGATTTTAAATCAACCAAGGAAGTCTTCTTTAAGAACTATCCATCCGCTTTTATCGATTCATTGATAATGGATGCTTGTACTGTGGAAGACATTGGTAAAGAAGTTCTCTTCTTCAACTCGGTCGGTGATGCTGATTTGATTCAGGTCACGAACAGTACATTCAAACGGGTTGGTAGAGAAGTTCTTTACATGAAGAATATGGATCCCGTCGTTATCCTTGACCACCTGACAATCGAGAATTGTGGGATTGGTTATGGAACAGAAGGCGACAAGTTCGGTGCCGTAAGGTTACAGGATGGAACCACAAATGTGACATTCACCAATTCTATCATCGCCAATGTTACGAATACCTCAAATGGCTATGCATTAAGAATAGCCGGTGAGAATTCATATCTTGACAATATCCTGCTGCACAACTCACCCACACGCGTAGATACCTATGACGACGCGATGAGGGGTCCAGATGTATTCTGGTATGATCCCATGTTTGCAGATGTTGGCGCAGAGAATTACACCCTGGGCGATGATTCATACGCTTATCATCTTCAGAATGATGAATCAGCAGCAATCGGTGATCTACGCTGGGCGACCTCAACTAATGTCACTGCTTATGCAGCGATGGAATTGATGGTAGATGGTCCCGGTATGGTCGAGCTCAGTCCACTTCCAAGCTTGAAGTTCTATGCTCCAAGTGCAGTCGTGACTCTGACAGCCACACCGGATTCCCTAGCTCAGTTTGATGGCTATACTGGTGATCTTGTATCTCCAGATGCTGTCTCAACTCTGACGATGGATGCTGACAAAATGGTCTATGCTGACTTCAGTACACCAATGTATACGGTTACTCTGAATGCTCGCATGGGTTACCAGATCTTTGCTGGAAACTTCAACCCAGAGGCAGATTCACTGGATGTTGCTGGTAGCTTCAATAACTGGTCTGGTGCAGATGATGCCTGGTTGATGGACACAGGTTCAGATTCTATTTGGACTGTGACAGCTGAATTTCCAGCATTGGGTGAGCTCCATCATGAGTACAAACTCAGGATAAATGGTAACTGGGACACTTCAGAATTTCCTTCTGGTGGACCAAATCGTGTAGTTGATATCACTGGTGATATGGAGATCACAGTCTGGTACAATGATGAAGATTACACCACTGATGTGGATGGAAACTTCCTTCCAGAGGTGTATGCTCTGAATCAGAACTATCCCAACCCCTTCAACCCAAGCACTACAATCTCCTTCGATCTGATCGAGATTGCTGATACACGCTTGATTCTCTATGATATACGGGGTAGGGAACTGCAACAACTTGTGAACCAGAGTATGGCGCCTGGTCGTTATACTGTGACTTTAGATGCATCAGCTTATGCCAGTGGTGTTTATTTCTATCGTCTAACCAGCGGTGAGTTCTCTGATGTTAAGAAACTCATGTTGCTCAAGTAAATAAGGAAACTCATATCCACGGGGTGATTCGTCACCCTGTGGATTCCTTTCAATGAAAATCTTTAGTTACATAGTCGCAATAACTTTCGCCCTCAGTGCGAGCGGAGCGCTGATTCCTGTTGGGAGTGCGCTCGATATCTATAATGCCTCAAATGGGATAGCTCCCGGAGATACTATGCTAATGGAGAATGGTGTCTGGACTGATCAGCCCATCTCCTTTCATGCTGTAGGAACTGAAGAGAATCCGGTTGTACTACTGGCTGAGACACCTGGACAAGTCATCATTACTGGAAATTCAAAACTCAATTTTTCAGGTGCCTATATTGTTATCGACGGATTGAACTTTTCTGAGGGTTCTCCAAGTAGTGGCGGTGTCATTGAGTTTCGAAGGTCAGGAACTCGCGCTAATAACTGCCGCTTAACCAATACAACAATTTTTAATTACAACCCCACAAGTATTGGTAACAATTACAAGTGGGTGTCCATGTATGGACAAGATAACCAAGTAGATCACTGTTATTTTGCAGGAAAAAATCATGATGGCGCAACTTTCGTAATCTGGCTCTCTGAAGAGCAAGATCGCGATAATAATCACATCATTGAATACAATTATTTTGGATACAGACCTGAGCTGGGTTTTAATGGAGGAGAAACCATCCGTATTGGAACCAGCACCTGGTCAATGACCAATTCCCGAAGCATCGTACGTCACAATGTTTTTGAACAGTGCGATGGTGAGATAGAAATTATTTCAAACAAATCCTGTGAGAATATTTATTTCAATAATACGTTTATCGACAATGAAGGTACCCTGACACTCCGTCATGGGGAACGCTGTCTGGTTGAAGGAAATTTCTTTTTTGGTAATGGCAATAGCAGGGCTGGCGGTGTGAGAATCATCGGAGCAGACCATACTATTGTGAATAACTACTTTGAAGGACTAGCCGGTAATGGCTATCGATCAGCAATAACACTGGTAAAGGGAGTTCAAGATTCCCCCCTCAATCGTTACTTTCAGGTAGAAAACGCCCTCATTGCCCACAATACATTGATAAATTGCCGTCAATCCTTTCTTTTGGGTTACGGTTCATCCAGTGATCAAACATTGCCTCCCATCAATAATACATTTGCCAATAACGCAGTATACACATGGAATTACACAGTTTTCCATACTGGCGATACCGAAGGTCGACCACTGGGCACGAGCTTTCTCCAAAATATGGTTACTGGCAACTCGCTTGGAATTCCTGACACCAGTACCGGTGTCATCTGGATAGACCCACTTTTCGATTTCCCCGATTCAGAGTTAGCACGACCCTCGGCTGTAAGCCCGCTGATCGGGCAAGCAGCTGAATTGACCTATCCAATCGAAACCGATATGGATGGTCATCTCAGAGGAAGTGAAATAGATATTGGCGCTGACCAGGTTTCGACTGATCCAATCATATATACACCGCTAAGAGCAGAAGATGTTGGTCCTGATTGGATGTATATTGAATCTGATAATATCTATGTGGAATCAGGTCTCAACACAATTGTTGAAGCTGCAGCCCTCATTTTACCCGGAGATACACTATTTTTATCGGGGACTGAATACACAATAGATGAATCGATCCTCATCGATCGCGATATCCTCATACTTCCAGATCCCGCTCTAGACGATATACCAGTCCTAAGCCCCTCCCAGGCTATACCACGCATGTTTGAGATTGAGGGAGGCAGCAAGCTCAGACTTGCAGGTGTCATTATTGATGGGGGAGGTTTATCAGAGAATAGAGCTCAAAGAATTTTCCATGCTAACTATGACAACCAAAGTCAGATATACAGTCTGGACATAAGAGATGTCACCTTTCAAAATATTGGTGCAGCTGGAGATTATGGTACCCTTCTAGAGGTAGATCCTGGAAGTCTGGCTGATTCACTCACTTTTATTCGCTGTGATTTTCAGAACATCAATGGAGAGGTATTTTCTCTCGATGTTTCTGAAGACGAAAGTGGTATCTATAGTGCACGCAATGTTGTTATCGAGGATTGCACCTTCTGGAATGTTTCTCGGGGTGTATTGAATATCTATGGTGGCGACAGCAACCCGTTTTCAGTCGGTCCAGTCGTTTGGATCAACCATAACACTTTTTATTTCTGCGGTTATGAGAATGTACCTGTGATCAACGCCCGTAATGTGGATGTAGCAACCATCCAGAATGGCATCTTTTCTCAGTCAAGTCAGTTCGCCAGTCTGGTAGAGTTGTATTCCTGGTCTCAAATACAGTATACGAACGTGGATGCCAGTGGTGACATAACTCTTTATCCCAATGTGGTACTTGGAGCAGGTATCATTTATGAAGCCCCTCAATTTTTGAATCCATCAGAAGGAAATTTCACTTTAGACCCAGTTTCGGTTCTTTACAATTATCCCGGAACAGAAGGCGTTGCTTATGGGGACAGAAGGCGTCATGATCCAAGTGTTCCACAATCCATTAATCACCAGCGGATTGAAAGCTTTGAGCTGGTCAGCAATTATCCTAATCCATTTAATGGCGGAACAACATTGAGGTTTTCGCTAGAAATGGATAGCCAGGTTGATGTCACTATTTATGACTTAACCGGGCGAGAAATAAGTCACCCCATTTCCAATACCTACTTATCCGGTCTACACAATATCAAACTTGGTCTTGATGCCCTGGAATCAGGGATTTACATGGCCAGAGTCGAGCTTGGTTCTGAAGTACAAATGACAAAACTGACGGTAATAAAATAGTGAAAATTCTATTCCCACGAATCATCATCATCACCCTATTTGGAATATGTGTTCACTCTTGTGCAACAGCACCTCCACAAGTGGCAGAGAGAGTTGATCAAGCACAAGAATATCATGGGGTATTAAATCTCGATGCTTTGGCTCATGCAAGAGCGGGGATCAGGGCAGGAGATAGTTTGTTTCTTATGCCCTTTCAGCTTCTAGAAACTCAGGCGAATGATGCATTGGATCTTATAGCTCCCTCAGTGATGGATAAGGTCAAGATTCCGCCTAGCGGCGACAAGCACGACTATACTAGTCTTGGTCCATATTGGTGGCCAAACCCGGAAACTTCAGATAGTCTTCCATACATTCGAAAAGATGGAGAAGTAAACCCAGAACGAAATCAGTTTGACAAAATCCCGGGTGCTACCATGGCAGAAGCGGTCACTGCCTTTATTCTCATGTATTATTTCACTGGAGATGAAAAATATGCTGCCAAGACCTCTGATTTTTTGAAGACCTGGTTCATAAATGAAGCGACACGCATGAATCCCAATATGAACTTTGGTCAATTTATTCCGGGTCTATCCGATGGTAGATCGGTTGGAATTATTGAATCGCGGAATTTTGTCTTCATTACAGAATATGAATCTTTATTGACTGCATCCCCGCACTGGACGGATGACAACCACCTTCAATTCAAAGCCTGGATGACAGAATTTCTGGATTGGTTAGTGACAAGCGACTTGGGCCAGCAGGAGAGAGCTCGCACCAATAACCATGGTTCCTGGTGTGATTTTCAACTGTTGGCCTTAAGTCAATACTGCGGTAACCCAGAAGTAGGTGGGGAAGTTGCAGCGAGTATTCTGAAAAATAGATTAGAAAAACAATTTGACGAGTTTGGCCGGCAGCCAGAAGAATTGGCCAGAACAAAATCCTACAGCTACTCAGTTTTTAATCTGTCAGCTCTAGTTAGATCTGCCATCTTCGCTGAAATCTATGGCACAGATTTATCTCAACAAAAGGGGACAGCATCTCAACTCAAATTGGCCATTGATTACTTAATTCCATTCGCCCTCGATGAGAAATCCTGGGAGTACACCCAGATTACTGGAATGAATGGATCAAACAGGAAAATGTTGTTGCTGCTTTCCTATGCCCAGGCTAAATGGCCGGACGAACGCTATGAGAATGCGATACGATCATTGCGATCTAGATATCCTGATTCACGCTACATCCTGACTACATCTGCTTTCATCAGATCACAAAACGAGGAAAAAATATGATGTATACTTACTCCAAAGTTGGCAATACTGAAACCTTGAGCAATAAAGTTCAAGCCGAGATTGAAAAATCAATCCTCCAAAAAAAATATGTTCCAGGAGATAAATTACCCACCGAAAAAGAGATGTGTGAAATGTTCGGTGTAAGTCGAACTGCTCTTCGCGAAGCACTACAGATGCTTAGTATCCAGGGCCTGATAACGATCCGCAAGGGCAGTGGCATCTATGTTAGTGAATACAACTCATCTCACGCTGTAAAGCCCATGAGTCGCTACTTGGAGATGAATTTGAATTCTGAATTGATTATTCAGGTCGTTGAAGTACGCAAAATGTTCGAGCCGCAAATCGCCTGGATGGCTGCTCGCAATCGGGATGAAGCTGATGTCAAGTTTTTAGAAAAGAATTTATCAGACCTGAAAAAGAGCGATAAAGCCGATTCTGAACATCAAGGCGAAATTGATCAGAATTTCCACCTCAAAATTTGTGAAGCTACTAAAAATCCAATAATCGCATTACAGATGGACCCCATATTCCGACTGATGCCACGCATTCGCACCATTGTATACAGTACAGTCGATACGGCTCTAAGCGAAGCGGTTGACTTTCACCAGAAGATTTATGATGCCATTAAGGCGCAAGACGCAACTGGGGCCAGAGAAGCCATGATGGGTCACCTGGCTGTTGCTGAAGAACACTCATATAAAATTTTAAACCAGTAAGCTTGGATATTTAGGACGGAAAGTCTGATTTATCCGCAGAAAATAAGTATGATATATTATAAAAATATAGAAACGGGAAAGGATTCAAAATGAGCACCAACTTAAAAGGTAGAACTGCTCTTGTAACCGGCAGTATCCAGGGCATCGGATTCGAAACTGCAAAACTATTGGCACTTCAGGGTGCAAAAGTTGTGTTAAACAATCATATGGACGAAGCTGCCCTTCAGGGCAAAGTCGATGAAATAAAAGCAGCCGGTGGTGAAGCCATTGGTGTACTGGCAGACTGTACGAGCAAAGCTGATGTAACCAAACTTGTTGATGCTGCGGTCAATTTTGGTGGTGGTCTTGATATTCTTGTCAATGTTGCTGGTGGATTGATAAAACGTGTTCCTATCGCAGAATTTGACGAAGGTCATTTTGATACGATTATGAACGTCAATGTCAAGACAGCCTTCTTGGTGACATCTGTTGCAATCCCTCATTTAATCAAAAGCAATTATGGTCGGATTATCAACTTCTCCAGTCAGGCTGCACATGATGGTGGTGGTCCTGGAGCAGCAGCATATGCAGCCTCAAAGGGTGCCATCTGGACCATGACCAAAGGTGTCATTAAAGAGGTATCAAAACATGGTGTGACGGTAAATGCGATATCTCCTGGATTCATTGCGGGTACCGCCTTTCACAATACTTTTACTTCTCCTGAAGTCCATGAGAAAGTAACCGGTATGGTGCCTCTCGGGCGCCTCGGGGAGTCTATGGATATTGCCAATGTGGTTCTTTTTCTCGCATCTGATATGGGTGCTTATGTGAATGGACAGAGTATTCAGGTTAATGGTGGCCTGTATATGCCGTAAGGCGGGACAATTAATGAAATATTCATTCAACATTACGCTATTTGCTTTCTTCCTGATTCTAGGATGCTCCCAGAATCAGGAAGCTATTTCCTCTACTCATCCTTCCCTGAGTTTATCCTCATCTGAGGCTAGAGAGGTGATAGCTAATTTGGATAAGTATCCTTTGCTGGCTAGTAGCTATCAGGATTTAAAGGTAGCTTCTGACAATACGCTTACTTCTGGTATCGAAGTACCTCTGCCCGGAGAATCTGGTGGTTATGCTCATGAAAGACATAAGCAAAATTATCGTGATATGAAAAATGCAGGCTACATGTTTACATATACTGGTAAATCACAGTATGCTCAATTTGTTAAAGACATGTTGGACCATTACGCCGAGCTGTACCCTACGCTTGGTCCGCATCCACTCTCAAAAAAGCAGAAACCTGGTAGACTGTTCCATCAGGTGCTCAATGAGTCTGTGTGGCTATTAAATACCGCTCAGGCTTTTGATTGCATCTATGAATGGCTTGATCCTGCAGATCGTAAGAAGTATGAGACAAATATTTTTGATCCAATGGTGGAACTGTTCTCTGTACAGTATGCTGAAGAATTTGATCGAATCCACAACCATGGGATGTGGTCATCTGCCTCAGTAGGCATGATCGGTCTGGCTATGGGGAATGATGAATATGTAAATCGGGCGATTTTTGGTACTAAAAATAATGGCACTGGCGGTTTTCTGGCTCAACTGGAACATCTTTTCTCACCGGATGGCTATTATATGGAAGGTGCCTACTATGTTCGGTATGCAATCAGACCGCTACTGTTTTTCGCAGAAGCGTTAGAGCGAAATCGCCCTAACCTGAACATTTATGAATTCAAAGATCAGATTGTGAAGAAAGCTTTTTACTCAATGGTCCAGATGACCAATCCCAGTGGAGAATTTTTCCCAATCAATGATGCAAGTCAGAGTATGAACATTTTAGCACCTGGTGTCTTGTATGGCACTTCTGTCATATTGGATCGATATGGAAACGACAAAAATCTTCTCGGACTGGCCAAAATCCAGGGTGAGGTATATCCAAATGGTGCGGGACTAAAATTGGCTCAGGCTTATGCCAGCGAAGAGGAAGTTATTGAACCCTCATGGTCAAGTATTGAATTCGTTGATGGTGACGATGGTACTCACGGGGGTTTTGGAATATTAAGAACAGGTGAGGGGCGCGAACAGACTGTTCTGGCTATGAAATATGGTGGACACGGGCTGGGCCATGGGCATTTCGACAAACTGCATTTTATGTTTTTTGATCAAGGCGAGGATGTCGTGCCAGATTATGGATTTAGTCGCTGGATCAACATTGAAACCAAATATGGTGGTCGTTATCTACCAGAAAACGATACATACGCCAAGCAAACTGTTGCTCACAACACCTTAGTAGTTGATGGGATATCTCAAAACTCGGGTAACCGCAAAAAGGCTGACAAGGTTCATGCAAACCGCCACTTTTTTGATGCCAGTGATCCAGATATTCAGGTCATGAGTGCAAGCTCGGCTGATCATTACGATGATATTGAGATGCAGAGAACCATGTTTCTGGTTACGGATTCTCGTCTCGATTACCCTGTCGTCGTGGATATTTATCGTATTGAAGCTGACAAGAAGCATCGCTACGACATGCCCATTCACTATAAGGGGCATCTCATGAACACAAATTTTGAATATGCTACTGAATCAAAGTTGCTAAAGCCAATGGGTAAACAATATGGGTATCAGCATCTTTGGAAGACGGCTTCTGCTAAAGTTTCTAACGATGCGGTGGTGACCTGGTTAGATGGACAACGCTATTACTCATACATAACGGATGTCCCTGGTAAGGCGGAATTCATTTTTGGAAAAATCGGGGCGAATGATCCCAACTTCAATCTTAGAAATGAACCAATGTTTCTCAGACGAAGTCAGGGAAAAACAGAGGTTTTTGCCAGTGTTTTAGAACCTCATGGATTCTTTAATGAGGCCATGGAGAAATCAGAGAATGTTCATCCCAAAATCAAGGAAATAGAAGTGCTTGGTCATTCAGATAAAGGCACAGTCATAGAAATTAGTGGTGAAGCGGATATTAATTGGATTTTCATGATCAATAACGGAGATCCTGATACAGATGCAGAACATACGATTGAATTTTCAGGGACAACCTATACCTGGAAAGGCAATTACAAAGTCATTCAGAATTAATACATAACACAGGAAAAGAGTAGGAGTTGAGCATGAACGCGAACGAAGGCACGAAATTCAAAGGGTTAAGATGGTGGATCATCGCCCTGATCTCTTTGGCAACAGTGATAAACTATATCGATAGATCTGCATTGGGAGTTATGTGGTGGGCAGAAGGTGATTGTATTGCTAAAGATCTGGGATATACCACAGCAGACGTTGCCAAGCAGAAATATGCAGTCATATTAAATGTATTTATGGTGTTCTATGCCATTGGGCAGTCTGTTACCGGTCGTGTTTTCGACAAAGTTGGTACGCGTATTGGTTTTGTACTCTCCATTTTTGTCTGGTCACTCTCCACTATGTTTCACGCGCTGGCTCGAGGAGTGCTTTCCTTTTCAATTTTTAGAGGTACGCTAGCTGTGGGTGAGGCGGGTAACTGGCCTGGGGCTGTGAAGTCTAATGCTGAATGGTTTCCTCAACAGGAGCGGGCGGTAGCACAGGGTTTGTTTAATGCTGGTGCTTCCATAGGCTCAGTTATTTCACCTCCACTGATTGCATTCATGTTTATTGCCATCGGTTGGAAAGTAACCTTCGTGGCAGTTGGTGTATTAGGACTACTCTGGATCATCCCCTGGATGATAATCAATAAATCCTCACCTGAGAGTCATCCATGGATCACAGATGAAGAGAAACAGTACATTATGGGTGGACAACCTGAAGTCAGTAACAATCCTGAAGAAGAAAAAGCTATGACAGTGGGAGAAATTGTTTCCCATAAGGCTTCTTGGTCAGTGTTAGTTGCACGCTTTTTCCATGAACCCATCTGGTGGTTATTTGTTGGTTGGATGCCAATTTATCTGGCCGCTACATATGGTTTTAACGTCAAAGAAATCGGTGCATTTGCCTGGGTTCCATATGTAGGTGCAGCATTTGGCTCAGTAGCTGGTGGCTGGTACAGCGGTAAGCTTATAGCATCTGGCAAAGCAGTTGGTGTCGCTCGTAAGACTGCCATAGCCATCGGATCTACCCTGATGTTTCTGGGGCTGGTCTCAACCATACTGATTGCTGATACTCCTGAAAAATTCGTTGGTATTGTTGCCATCGTACTATTTGGATTCCAGTTCTCCATTGGAAATGTTCAGACAATTCCTTCAGACATCCTCAAGGGTTCATCTGTTGCCTCATTAGCAGGCATGGGTGGAACTGTCGGTGTCTTTTCAGTAATCATTATGAATTTTCTCATCCCAGTATTTACCTCACAGTCTTTTACGCCTGCTTTTGTTATCATCGCCTTATTTGTACCACTTGGCGTGTTGGCTGTATTCCTGTTGGGTGGCAAACTGGAAAAAGTGAAGTAGGAGAGTTATATAAATGGCAACCAAACATGTAAAATCAGGTGATGTTGCGATAGAAAATATCCAGGAAGGTCTGGACCGTCAAATCTTAGGCTATACCAAAGATCTGATGCTGGTAAGAGTTGAGTTTAAAAAGGGCGCTGAAGGTTATGTCCATGAGCACCACCATGAACAGGTCACCTATGTAGAGTCTGGTTCATTTGAGGTCAACCTAGGTGGTGAAAAGAAAATTCTGGGGGCTGGTGATGCCTTTGTTATTGAGAGTGGTATTGAACATGGTGCTATCTGTCTGGAAGACGGTGTGCTTATTGATACTTTTTCACCCATGCGAGAGGATTTTCTGGAAGCTTAATAAGGTAGTTCTACATGAATAAACAAGACGTTCTGAAAAAAATAACAAGTGTTGGAATTGTCCCCGTGGTTCGCATTGCGGACGGGGGACAAGTCCTGGATGCTGCTGAAGCACTTATCGCAGGTGGTATTTCCATCATGGAAGTCACCATGAGCTCAACTAGGCCATTCGAAATTATCCAAAACCTTAAATCCAAGTATGGTGACAAACTGTTGGTTGGATTGGGTTCTGTTTTGAACAACAAGGTTGCAGAAAAGGGGATAGATGCGGGTGCTGAATTTATAGTTTCTCCTATTTTCAATGAAAGCATTCTGCAAGTCGCCCAAAAGTATGAGGTTGCATCCATATTGGGTTCGCTGACTCCCACAGAAATTCAGCATTCGTTTGCTGCTGGAACAGATGTAGTAAAAGTTTTTCCGGCAACCAAGTTTGGTCCAGGATACTTCAAAGACATCCTGGCACCCATGCCACATCTCAAATTAACGCCTACAGGAGGTGTTGATTTGAGCAATGTCGCCCAATTTTTAAAGAATGGAGCGGTATGTGTTGGGGTTGGGTCTGCACTGTTACAAAAAGATTTAATATCAAATTCAAAATGGGAAGGTCTCACAGATCTTGCTAAACAATACTGCGCTGAAGTTGAAAAAGGACGCGCATAGGGGTAAAGCTATGAGTCATAAAATAGTCACATTTGGGGAAATCATGTTGAGGCTCGCTCCATATGATTATTTACGATTAGCCCAGGCTGATCGTTTCCAGGCCACTTTTGGAGGTGGCGAAGCGAATGTAGCAGTTTCACTTGCCATGTTTGGAAATGACGTCCAATACGTAACCAGGCTTCCAGACAACCCTGTAGGCGACGCAGCCCTGACAAGTGTGCACAAATATGGTGTAGGAACCAAGCATGTTGCTCGAGGTGGAGATCGGATGGGAATATATTTCCTAGAGCATGGTGCCTCAGTTCGTCCTTCCAAAGTGACCTATGATCGAGCCAATACAGCTATTTCTCAGGCTACTCCGGATGACTTTGATTGGGCAACCATCTTTGCAGGAGCCAAGTGGTTTCACACAACCGGTATCACCCCAGCCTTGTCACCTCAAACGGCCTCAGTGACTCTACAGGCGGCCAAAGCAGCCAAAGCAGCCGGCGTTACGGTGAGCTGTGACTTGAATTATAGAGGGAAGCTGTGGACGCGAGAGCAAGCCAAAGAAGTCATGACTGAATTGGTGCAATTTACAGATGTGATTATTGCCAATGAAGAAGACTGTGCTGATGTATTTGGCATTCGTGCTGCCAGCACAGATGTTCATAAAGGCGAACTCGATATTGATCATTATCGTGAGGTTGCTCAGGAAGTTATGAAAATAAGTAAGGCGAAGCTGGTGGCGATCACTCTGAGGGAGAGTCTCTCGGCAAGTGATAATAATTGGGCAGCAATGCTCTACGATGGAAATGATTTCTTTCTCTCCCAAAAATATACACTGCATATTGTAGATCGTGTTGGTGGGGGAGATTCCTTTGGAGCGGGATTAATTCATAGTCTAATTCATGGAAAAGCCCCACAGGATGCTCTGGAATTTGCAGTAGCGGCATCAGCCATGAAGCACACCATTCCTGGCGATTTTAATCTGGTAACAGAAGCGGAAGTGCTTGCTGTTGCTGGAGGAAATACCTCTGGTCGCGTCCAACGCTAAGTTATCTTAGACCATGATTCGCATTGTTACATCAGGTTTGCTTCTCTTAGGCCTACTACAAGCTCAACCTGCATTCGATATACCCGGATTTTACAACGAAGATGGATCCGCTCACGAAATTCTGGATCCATACTGGCCCTGGGGTGATACCATCAATGTGCTAGATTATGGAGCTGATATACTGGACAATGAATTTAATGATTCTCCAGCCATTCAAGCTGCCATTGATGCTGCTTCAATGGGGGACCTGGTTTATTTCCCAAATGGGGTCTACAATTTATCCTCAGTGTCCTCGTCCTCAAGCACAGCACATATTGTTCTGAGAGATGGTTATCATCTCCATGGAGAATCCATGGATGGTGCAATTCTCAAGTCTCAATTTCCGCTTTCTGTCAACGAAAACTCAACTACCAAGACTGTATCAATCTTTGGCAAGTTCGCTATCACCATCAAAAATTTGACATTCACTTCAAATTTTGAGGGAGTCTATTACACAGACAGAGTTAATAATAATCCTGATCGATCTGCACCCGGTGTCCATCTCTATATTGATGATAGCGGTAGTACACCGTCGAGACAGGTTACAGTAGACAGCTGCAAATTTGAAAAATTTAGAGCAGCTGCTATTCGATTGGCGAATTCGTCAGATTGTGTCATTAGAAACTGCGATTTTAGATTGGCTACGGATGTTGGCGGAGGGGGAGCAGGTTATGGTATTTCTCTTCAGGGCAATGGGCATGGGAATGATAGTTATGGTTTGGCTAGAGATAGCCGTTATAACCTCATCGAAAATAATGTCTTTACTGGACCACAGATAAGACATGGCGTAGTAGTCCAATATTATTCCCATAACAATCTTATTCGTAATAATGTGCTAATCGAAACCACCATGGATGCTCTTGATCTACATGGAGAAGATGAATACAACAATGAGATCTGCCATAACACGGTGACAGATGTGACCATGGGTGGGGGAGTTGGTGTTGGTAATACCGGGGCGGACCATGATGCATCAGGATACAACAATTACATACATCACAACACCTTTCAGAACTGTCGAGAAGGTGTCAAAGTATATCTAGGATCCCCAAATACACGCATTGAGTACAATATTGTTGAAAATACGACTGTCAGCTCATCCAGAGGCATCTACATCCTCAATGGGCCCTACACAACGATCAAAAATAATATTATAAGATACAATTCATCGACAGGATTCATTGGAATATACCTCAAACATGACTCTGGGACTCAGGGAGCACATGATGGCGATCCTGAGTATGTCTGGATTGATAGTAATGAAGTGTATTACAATGGCAATGGGGTCTGGATCGAGAATGGTCAAAATATCTATTATGGGCAGGACAACATCGTTCATAGTAACACTCAAACCGATACACTCTTTGGTGTGAATGTCACCTGGTTGGATGTATCTGACGTTGATGAACCCATTGAACCTTTGGAAAGGCTTCTTTTATCATCCTATCCAAATCCCTTTAATGAAGGTTTTGTACTCGAATTTCAGCTTCCCTCCGATGGGCAGGCGGATATACAAATTGTAGATATCCGGGGCAGAAAAGTGGGTGAGATTTATTCAGGGATTCTCAGTGCAGGTCAGCATGGAGTGCATGTAAACACACCGGAACTGAGCAGTGGGATATACTTCATTCACCTGATGCAAGGTGCTGATACTCAGACACATAAGATTATCCTGGTACGATAGTTATACAGATAGTTAGGGAGGAATCGGTTATGGTCCTAAAAAGTATACGTGTATTCCTGATGATATTGACAGTGCTAGGTATGTTGGCGTGTCAGAGATCCAATATTCAAAACAGTCATCTACCATCTGCTGAAATCAAATTCTCTGAGATTCCTAGCGACAGCGTTTTACTCTACGCCCTCGCTCCAAATATTCCCGGTTTAAAACGGGTTTATAAGTCCCGGGACAAGGGGGATTGGGAAAGTGCTCTCAACTATTTGGTAGACTATTTTAAGGAGACTGCCAAAACTCGCTACTATTTCTCCTGGGAGGATTTTCCAGATAAGTATATCAAATACTTTAACATTTTCCCAAATCGCCTGGAATACCATCGTGAGAACTCAGCCTATTTGAAAGCCAGATATGGGACAGATACACATTGGGAACTACCCTTCAAGAATCTTAAGGGAGAAGACGTCACAGCGTACAGACTCAGACATTTGGCCCGCCAGAGCAAGCATCCTGATATGGTGATGATGTACTTTGCAGAACAACCGGAAAGTGAAAATCTATCATATTGGAACGGTCAGATGTTCGATTTGAATCAAGCCTTTGCAGCAGGGAAGTACGATGATGAAGGAAATGGTGTGTATGAAGTATTCCGTGCAGGAAAACGCACTCATCACTGGTTATTCGGTCATCACGCCTATCTCAGTACACCTGATTACACATGGAAAAATCAACTTGAATCGATCCGCACATTTTTACATACAGCAGCTCAACTGGCCGAAAGGGGCAAGAAACCCCGACATGGGAATCATCATACTCGTGGAATGGTAGCTCTGTTTGAGGTAGCCTCCACATTTCCTGAATATGCTCAGGCTTCAGCTTGGCTTGATCAAGCGATAAGTGGTATCACCTGGCATCTTGAACGTGAAATTAATTCTGATGGGTTTCAATTTGAGCGAACCATTCACTATCATAAAAGTGATATTGAGAATTTTCTTAGAGTCTGGCAATTAGCGAAGTGCGGGGGTATACAGCTACCTGAGGCATACGAAACACAGTTCAAAAAGATGTTTGATGCACTCATTGTTTTAGCACAGCCTGATAAGAAGCTTCCTGTATTGCAAGATGATACGGATGCTCCCCATGCTGAAACCAACGAAATTGACGATGTAATGGCTATTGGTACCATCCTCTGGCAGGATCCCGCTTTCAACTATTTCAGTTCAGGCGATGTATCTCCACTGTTTTATTGGTTGCTTGATGAAGCAGATCTAGCTCACCTGGAAAGCAGGATGGTTGAACAACCCGACATTTCATCGGCGGCACTTGAAGAGACGGGATATTACGTTATGCGCAATGGCTGGGAGATCGATGATGAGTATATGGTGATCAGTGCTGGTCTTAGTGATACCAAACCTGACCATCAGCATGCCGACATGCTGGGTCTGGTAGCTTATGCCCACGGAAACGAGATTCTTCCTAATTATCAGGTTAAGTACAACAAGCCAGATTTTCAATATTGGAAAAATAGCTGGGTAAAAAACGTAGCACTCATTGATAGTATTCCTCAGTCCCAGAAATGGAAGGGCAATAGCGGGGGATCTGGTTTTGGTAAATGGCTTGATCTACCTGAACCAGTTGTAAATGTTTCAGCATTTGGCGAGAATATCGACTATTTCAGAGGATCACACAACGGCTATAAGTCTTTGAATATCAGCTATCAAAGAGAGGTGCTCTTTATAAAAGATGGCTTTTGGATCGTTTCTGATTATTTCGAGAATCCAGATGAAATTCCCCACGATTATCAACAACTCTGGCAGGGCAAATACCATCTTAAAAACTCCAGGGCTGTCATAGCAAGTTTTGAAAATGGTTCCACATTTGAGATTCAATCATTAGATACCACTGTCTGTGACTGGGTTATGGGCAATTACATGTCTAAGGGCTCTGTAATACGTTTAGAGAATAGTGCTTCACACCGCCATCGAATGACTTCATTGCTGATTCCACGTAAATCTGATGAGGTAGATTTACCTTCTGGTTGGGCTGTACTGCGGGGCGCAGACTTGAAGACAGCTTACCCGGATCTTAATGATAAAGAAGTTGAATGGGTTTTGGCCAAGGGGGATACAATGCTCCACCTGGCTGACAATGTAAATATTGATCATAATGATGTTTCTCAGACAGTATCAGTCTATGTTTATAGAATCGGTAAGAAAGTTCAACTTTATGGGTCCGATATGGAATGGCTGCTCCAAATGTTAAACCCAAACTACTATAAGGATTGATCGCAAATTGTTCCCTTCAATGATTCTTGAACCTACCCGGCTGCGATACGATCAGGAAACTCCACAAAACCGGATTTCTGAGCCCGGGGAATCTAATTGGGCTGAACTTCGGGATGCCCAACTACAAACAATTTCAATTCCAAAAACTTCAATGGCTATAACCATTGATTTAGGTGACGAACGTGATATCCATCCAAAGAATATACAGGGGGTAGGGCATAGACTTTCTTTACTTGCACTTCGTGATGTGTATGGAAAAAGTTTGGAAGCACGGGGTCCTGTATATTCTGCTCAAAAAGTTCGTTGGGGAAAAATTCATTTGAGCTTTACCCACGTGGGAGAGGGTCTCACTACGACTGATGGTTGGGAGCCTGTCGGATTTAGCATTGCTAGATCGGATGGTAAATTTCATTGGGCTAAGGCGAAAATTAAAAGTAACAGAGTCATTGTATCCTCGCCACAGGTGAGAAATCCAGTTGCCGTTCGTTATGCCTGGTCAGCAAATCCAGACTGCATTCTGACCAATTCCAGTGGAATTCCAGCATCCCCCTTCATACAGATAATTGGCAAGACACGATGTATTAGGGCAGTAAGGAAATAAATAGGTCAGACAATATGTGCTGCTTAATAGAAAATATTTTCACGCGAATTGATTATTTCATGATTTGTGTATAACTGATGACCATGATAGGAGCTAAACATTACACGTCGTGACCTACTGAAGGCAATCCTGTTATATTTTATTGTTGCTGGGAATTCATGCTCAAATCAGCAGGAGAAGCTGATTGATATGAACGATGTATATCCCTGGTGCATTGTGGCTTTTGATTCGCTGCAGAGAACCCCGGCAGAACGTCTTGATATGATCACAGATCTTGGCTTTGACAGCTATGCATATGATCTAGATATTAAGCATCTGGGAGACATGGAATCTGAATTCAAGCTTGCATCGGATAAACACATCGAGATTCGGGCAGTATGGTTGTGGTTGAACGCCAAACGGGACAGCATTGGAAAGCTCAGTTCCAGAAATGAAGGATTATTTGAACTTGTAAAGCAGTCTGATCACAAACCTGCATTCTGGCTGAGTTTTAGCCCTAACTTCTTTGCTAATCGGACAGATGATGAATCTTTTCAAATTGCCACTGATATGATTCTTTATGTTCACAAAAAAGCGACTGAATTGGACTGTAAAGTTGAGCTATACAATCATGGAGGATGGTTTGGTGATCCTTGGAATATGGTTAAGCTCATTCAAGCTCTGTCAGATTTGGATCTCCACATGGTTTATAATTTTCATCATGCCCACCAAGATCTGGTTGCTTACCAAGAGGTTATTGAGTTAATAACACCTTACCTGTCAGCAGTAAATATTAACGGGATGAGATTGGATGGTCCTAAAATTTTGACAGTGGGTGAGGGGGATTACGAAGGCGAAATGATCAGGCTATTGAAAGTGAATGGGTACAAGGGTCCCTGGGGAATCCTGGGACATGTCAAAGAGGAAGATGTTCGCGTGGTGTTGGAAAGAAATATGGCGTGGTTGAGATCAAGTAGGTAGCTCACATCACTAAGATGTGGCTGGTCAAATATGAAGTTGATTGCCCTGCCTTTTTATATGCATCGGCAAGACCTGTCAACATGCTCCTTTTAATTTCGCAAGAAGAAAGATTATTTTCACTTTCAAAATGACTTGCAAGTACTACTTAACCGGTTACTTTAGTGTAATACATAAACATGTAAGACATATTTATTTGTCTAAGTTCTTATAGATCAAGTGGAGAAATTAATGCACGCGATATTCGAACCGGTTGAAAAACAAGAAACCCTGAGTAAAAAAGTCGCGGGACAGATCGAAGACAATATCAGAAGCAAAATTCTTATACCCGGTGACAAGCTACCAAATGAACTTGACATGTCAGCGTTATTTGGTGTGAGCAGACCCGTGGTAAGAGAAGCCTTGCAAATTTTGAACGGCAAGGGTGTTATTAATATCCTCAAGGGCTCCGGAATCTTTGTTAATTCATATTCAGATGCATTAGCCTTCAATCCTATGCACCTCTATCTGGATATACACTTAGGCAAGGATTTGATTATAGATATAGCTAAACTCCGATGTATTCTCGAACCGCAAAGTGCAAAGCTCGCT
>Ga0233437_1003718_pt1 | contig 19429 bp, 19 predicted proteins | sample SI_122_August201_FD_182714 | JGI IMG/M metagenome (GOLD analysis project Ga0233437, IMG submission 182714) | Seawater microbial communities from Saanich Inlet, British Columbia, Canada - SI_122_August2016_200_MG | ecosystem: Environmental > Aquatic > Marine > Inlet | place: Canada: British...
ATATGAGATTCCTTCACATGCGGGTGGGATTCCTCAGACTTTTCCACATGTTTCAGAAACTTGGCAGTCGCAAACAGGCTTCCGCATATCTCGCATCTCTCAAGCGCATGGCTTCCGATAGTCTCATCCCTGATAAGTATGGTTCGCACATTTCCCCTATCTTCAAACCTGATGGCGCCGGTAGGGCAGATATTGGCGCAGGTTCCGCATCCGAGGCAAGTTCCCACTTCAGAAGGAACCACACAATTCATTCCGTTTTTTTTAACTATTCTAAGGGCCTTTGCTCCGATAATATCTTTACAAATCCTGACGCACAGACGGCAACGAATGCAACCATCGGGTTTTGTGCCCGTGGTAAGCCCGAATTCTTCGCCAATCTGATGGATGATATCGGCCCGGGGCGCCAGTTTCAGAAGATTGCCAATGGCAGTATTTCTCAACTGATAAACCATTGCACTCTCTGTGGTTATTTCCAATCCCTCCCTGCATTTGATTGCGCATGAAAGCTTGGTGGAAGGCGGCTTGTTTTTTTCCTTTACTTCCACTACGCAAAGTTTACATGAGGCGCCTGGCACCAGAGCATGATGAAAGCAAAGATGGGGGACCTTGACGCCCTTCTCCTCCAATATCAGGATGAGTCTCTTGCCCGCTTCCGCCTCATGTTGCTCTCCATTGATCTTTATCTTGACAAAATTCTCCATTGCAGTATCTCCCAGTAAAAATCACCAAGCCTGAAACGGTGCACCAGTCAATGGGCTTTCAACAGGTGCCGGACGTTCAGCCTTCCTGACACATTCAGGACAGATAATGTCCACAAGTTTCAGACCCATGGGTTTGTATGCCCTTTCTCTCACCCAATCCAGATATTTCTTGGGAGCAAAAGGCTTATCGCACTGCTTGCATCTTTCGAGTTTAAATCGGGCAACTACTTGTCCCCAGGTATATATCTTTCTCTCAACTCCCCTGTCTTCCATCTTGATTGCGCCGGTTGGGCAGACCTGGGCGCAGGAGCCACAGCCTATACAGTATTCCGAAAGCCGCTCGAAATCCGTGGTGACTTTTCGCTCGTATCCTCGATTGGCCCAACAGAGGGCATAAGCGCCGATTCTGTCGCGGCAGACCCGGACACATCTGCCGCATCGTACGCAATCATCCTGCTCCCCGGTCAGGAACCGACTTGTGACGACTCCGCATCTGGCAGCCAGATCCAGGAGTTCTTTTGAGTATGGCGAACGGCCCAAAAGGAGCTCTAAGATGAGCGTGCGATGTTTTTTTATGCGCTCTGTCTCTGTCTCCACCACCAGGCCTTCTTTGACCTCCTGGATGCAGGAGACCCTGACTGAGTTTCGGATCGGGCCGCTCACCTCGACGATACAGAGCCTGCATGTCCCTTCAGGCTCGAAAGCTTCATGGTAGCAGAGAGAAGGGATAAAGATCCCCGCATTTTTGGCCGCTTCAATAACAGTCATGCCTTCGGAGGCCTGAACCTTTTTTCCGTTAATTGTGAGATTGATCATTGTTGCCATAACTCTATATCCCTATCCTTTCATAATAGCCCCAAACTTGCAGCCTTCGTAGCAGATACGGCATTTGATACATCTATCTTGATGGATATGATGAGGTTCTTTTTTTTCACCGGTAATTGCGGCTACAGGGCAGTTTCGGGCACACACCGTGCATCCGTTACAGGCGGCTTCATCTATGGTGAAAGTGGTAAGGGCCTTGCATACCCCGGCCGGGCAGCGCTTATCTATGATGTGGGCCTCGTATTCGTCCCGGAAATAGCGAAGCGTGGATAAAACGGGATTCGGCGCGCTTTTGCCAAGGCCGCACAGAGAAGCATCCTCAATCATGGGGGATAGCTCTTCTAGTATCGAGATATGCTCCGGTGTTCCCTTTCCTTCGGTGATCTCTGTCAGCAATCGCACCATGTGGAAAATACCTTCTCTGCACGGTGTGCACTGTCCGCATCCCTCATCCCGGCAAAATTCCAAGAAGTACCTGGCCATGTCAACCATGCATGTATCCTCGTCTAGGACGATCATGCCGCCAGAGCCCATCATGGACCCTGCTTCGTAAAGGTGTTCATAGTCCAAAGGCATATCAAGATGGCTGGCCGGGATGCATCCGCCCGATGGCCCACCCGTTTGAACGGCTTTGAATTTTCTCTTTTTGGGAATGCCGCCGCCTATCTCGTAAATGACATCTCGCAAAGGGATACCCATGGGGACTTCCACCAGACCGGTATTATTGATCTTACCCACCAAAGAGAATATTTTGGTTCCTTTGCTGATATCGCTGCCGATCCCATTGTACCACTTTGCCCCATTTTTGATGATCAAAGGGACATTAGCCCATGTCTCCACATTATTCAGGTTGCTCGGTTTTCCCCAAACTCCCCGGTCGGTGGTGTGAACATATTTTGGCCTTGGTTCACCTGCCCTGTCTTCAATAGAAGTCATAAGGGCGGTTGACTCGCCGCATACAAAGGCCCCGGCGCCAAGCACGACTTTGATCTCAAAATTGAAATTCGTGCTAAAAACATTTTTCCCCAGAAAATTTCTCTCCCGCGCCTGATCAAGGGCCAGGCGAAGACGGTCCACCGCCAGGGGGTATTCGGCGCGAATATAGACAAAGCCTTGGGAAGAACCGATGGCGTGGGCGCCGATGATCATCCCCTCTATGACAGAGTGGGGATTTCCCTCAATGATGGAGCGATCCATAAAGGCCCCGGGGTCGCCTTCGTCAGCGTTGCACAGGACGTATTTAATATCACCGCCGGCCCGCCGGCAGCTTCCCCATTTGATACCGGTGGGAAAACCGCCTCCCCCTCGGCCCCTAAGACCTGACTCCGTAATGGTCCCGATTATCTCATCCGGATCTATCCCCAGAGCATCTCTGGCGGCCTCGTATCCTCCAAAGGCAATATATTCCTCAATGGATTCCGGGTCAATTTGACCGCAATTCGCGAGCACCAGCTTTTGTTGCTTGCTGTGAAAAGCATGGTAGTCTTCCTTGACCAACCACTTACTGACGGGCTCACCTCCAACAATATGTTTTTCTACAATCGCTTTTGCCTTATCCGGCGTAACAAATTGGTAAGTCCATTGCTCACCGTCAATGGCCGCATCCACCAGGACATCCTTTGCGCAAAAACCTCGACATCCCACCTTGTGGGTTCGAGCCTTGTACTTCGCTGTCAGCTCGTTTTCATCCAATGCCTGCTGGAATGCCTCTATCACTTTATTGCCTCCGGCTGCAACGCCGCCGGTGCCGGCACAGATACTTATGACGATTTCTTTGTCGGTTTTTGAAGCCATATTTTAACCCTTATGACGTAATTGGTTGCACTGTCCGCCCTTTTGAGTTATTCGCGCTTTTCACAACGCCAACAGCACGAAACGAACCCACCTGGCCGAACAATTACCTATAGTGTCTCAATATCTTATGAACCTGCTTAGGAGTCACCTGGCCGTAGGTCTCTTCATTCACCACAACTGCCGGGGCCAGACTACAGGCCCCGATACACCGGACTTCTTCCAGAGAGAATTTCATATCATCCGTCGTTCCGCCTGCTCCGGCCTTGATATCCAGCTCCCCCCTGATTTGATCCATCACCCTTTCAGCGCCTTTCACATGGCAGGCCGTGCCAAGGCATACGCAGACCACATTCTCGCCCTTTGGTTCGAGACTGAATCGGTTATAGAAATTCACAATACTGTATATCTGGGTAATTGGTACGTTGGTTCTTTTTGATAAGTACCGCAGCTCTTCCTCAGGAAGATAGTTGAAGCGGTTCTGCATCTCATGAAGGATCCCAATAAGATTGCCTTTTACTTCCGGAAATTTAGTGAGGATTGAATTTACTGTTTCCACATCCATGAATCATGCTCCTCTTGTTAGTGAAGGATTCCCCTGCCAAAATCGCTCTCACTCCCTTTTGGAAGGGGAGGATTTGAAGGTGCTATTTCAATGGAGAGAGTGAAATAGGTCTCCCTCTTTCTCAAAGGGATCTCGAGGCCTCCGACCCGGTTAGGGGGTTTTGTAGGCATCTATTATTCTAGGTGTGCCGCACCTTTTGTGGAGGCCATTGCCTGAGCGTAACGCTCCCGCTTCATGAGCGGCATCTTTTCGGTTACGTCAAAATTAAGGCAATGGGAGGTGCAGATCGTAACGCAGACCGGTTTGAGCCCCAGGTCGATCCGGTCCATACAGTAATCACACTTGACTACCTTTCCAGTCTCCGAGTTCCACTGAGGCGCGCCCCAGGGGCACGCGGAGATGCAGGTCTTACACCCAACACAGAGATTGTGATTCACGAAAACGATCCCATCGTGTGGCCTCCTCTGCATGGCCCCTGTGGGACAGGAGGCTATGCACCAGGGGTTTTCACAATGAAAACAGGGCATAAAAATATAGGATGCCCGCGGTCTGCCGTTGAAAAACTTGGGGCCCACAGTGATTATCTGGCAGGGTCTCGAGCTTGCGGGCAGACCTTTATTGCTCTTACAGGCAATTTCGCATGAATGACAGCCAATACATTTCTGCTGATCCTGCAACATGAAATATTTGCTCATTGTTCTCCTCCAATAGCTTATTATGCCGGTTTTACGGATACGAAAGTGTGGTGCAGGGCCGGGCTTCCACCAATCAGATCCGAGATATTCTCCTGGAGTAGCGCATCATTAACACCCTTCTGATATGAGCGTGTGGCCCGCTCCGCCTCATGGCCAAAGCCGTGAAGCATAAAAGCAGCTTCCGCGTGGATGAGGTCGGTAACGAACGCCTTGATTGTGCCACTGCCAACCTTGGAAGCTACTTCCACCAAATCACCGTCACTGATGCCCAGCTCTTCCGCCTTCTCTGAATTGATCCAGAGAAGATTCTCCGGGCAAATTTCATTTAAGTAAGGGTTGTTCTGTGTGGAAACATGGGTATGGACGGCATTTCGGCCCACCACAAGTCTGAAGTAGCCCTCTGGCGGTGAGGGCATGTGCTCATAGGCGGGAAATGACTCGAATCCCGCGTCCTCCAAAAGGGATGATTTGAATTCAATCTTCCCGGATGGGGTCTTGAATTTGATTCCGTCCTTTCGGTCCCAGAAGATTTTGTTTTTCCCATAAGCCACAAAACCCTTGGCGTCAAAGTCCTCAATCTTAAAGCCTGTCCCTTCAAGTTGCCATTTGACCAGATCTTCCATGTTTTCATAGGGAAAATACTTCCCTGTACCGATGCGGTCGGCGATCTGTTTAAGGATCATGGCCCCCTCCCGGGTGTTGTACCGGGGAGGAACGGCCTGTCTCCTCAAAAACATCTGAGGCTTGAGAGCATTGGCTTGCTGGATAGAGTCGGTTCGTTCAAGGTAGGTGGACTCCGGAAGGATAACATCCGCATGCCATGCAATATCACTGTAGTTAATATCAATGGCTACAATCAGATCAAGTTTCTCTAATGCTTTCTTGGTAAGATTGGTATCGGGTATGGACATTAATGGATCAAAGCGAAAGGCAATCAACGCCTTGATTGGGTAGGGGTCTTCATTAAGGATGGCGTTGGGCAGCATCTGGCCCACACCATGGTTTGGATCAGGCAGCGGGAACTCCGGTGTTCCTACTTTGTCGAAGCGAGGAACTTCGATCTTGGGAAAATCCTGTTCCGTGAGCTTCCTTGCGGGTTTGCCCCCTTCTTCGCCCGGGCCTTTCTTGAAAAAGAAGCCTCCTTTTGCCTCAACACTTCCCATGAGGCTGTTCAAGATCATAATGGAGCGGCGGAGGTAGATCTCATTAGGGTGGTTGGCGCCTCGATATCCGAAATGAAAGATGACCTGAGGCTTGGCCTTGCTCACCCTTCGTGCCAGGTCCACAATGGCGCCGGCAGGAATTCCTGTCTCCTCCTCAGCCCATTCCGGTGTATAGGGACCAATGAAATCCTGAAGGGCGGCCAGACCCTGGACCCACCTGTGGACATATTCGGTATCGTATAAGTTTTCTTTGAGTATCACGTGGATAAGGGCGTAGTTGAGGGCAAGATCGGTGCCGGGGCGGATCATCCAATATCGTCGTGCCTTGGTAGCGGTCACAGTGACCCTGGGATCGATGTAGGTGAGTTCGGCTCCTTTCTCCAAGCCCTTCATCATGTTGTTTACTTCTTTCACCGAAAGAGACTCAAACAGATTTCGCCCATAGAGCACGATATGTTTTGTATTTCCATAGTCCATGTTCATCTGAGCGTCTGTGTAGCCGAAAAGCGAGCGGCAGGCCGTGTTCACCGAACCCTTGCATAGGGAGTCATGGGTAAACTGATTGGGAGAACCGATTGCTTTCAAAAAGGTTTTCGTGGCATGTGTGGCAAGTTGTGTGCGCTCACCGATGACGACGCTGTGCCCCCCGTGCTCTTCAATGATCGGTTTTAGCTTTTCGGCGACAAAGTCAAGGGCCTCATCCCATGTGGCCTTTTTCCAGTGCCCTTCGCCCCGCTCGCCCACCCGGATCATCGGGTCCTTTACTCTTTCATCGTCATAGAGCAGGGAAATACCTGCTGATCCTCTGGGGCAGAGGCTTCCTTCAATCCCCGCCACATGGGGATTGCCCTCAATGAACTTGACGAGGCCGTCTGTGACCTGCACCTTAATGGGACAACGCACAGAACACATAAAACAGAGACTGAATATCTCTTTCGTCATGCCTTTCCTCCCTTTTCTTTGATTTCGCTTTTTTGAATTTTTGCAACTTGTTTAAGAATATAATTATTTAACTTTCTCTGTATTACTACCACCCGCATGGGCTGCTATGGAATGAGATTCGATTGCCCTTCATCCGTTGTGCCCATTTACCTGAACAGCCGTTCAAGTAGAGAGATTGTCTTTGGAGCGATTGCGCCTGTTTTTAACTGCCATGGCAGGCAATGTTAAAACAACAAGCAGCAGGATTGTCATACCGATTGTCAATAGTTTTTTCATTAATCTCTCCTCTTAAAAACTTTTTAATGCCATCGGGATTTCTGCAAATAGTATGCCTGGAACATCAGCAATTCCCGCCCACCTCATCACTGAGTCTGTCTTTTAACATTTATAAGAAAAAAGAGCCACCAACAGAAAACACTGCTGGAATTTACTTGAACTTCCTTGCTTGGCCAATCAATTCTTTGGGAAACGGAGGCCGAAAACAAGACATAAGACCCCGCCCGCATGATTTACCGCGCAGATGTCCCTTATTGGCAAATGCCAATTTTCCTGGAATTGACCCCTTTTGTATATTTAGATCACGCATATTGAATTCACTCGCCATCATATAAAATGATCGGCGGTTGGAATTTTATCCCGTAAAAGAGGGCTTCGAAAAGCATCCTCATCGATTTGAACGCAAAATCTCTAAACAAAGATCGCATACGATCCCACAGTTCTCTTTTGCTACCGAGTTTATGCCATGTGGCGCGAAATAGGGGACAGCAGCGCTGCTGTGTTTGGTCAACTAAAAAAGCCAGCATCATGAGCATCACAAAGACTACGCTCAGATTTTTCTTCCCGAGCCCATAGTTATGACCGAAATGATAGCCTTGGTTCTTGAGAGTATTGAACGTTTCATTTTCAATCTTCCAGCGTGCACGGCCGCCTCGCATAAGTTCATAGGCATTGCTCTTTGTTATGGTAAAATCAGTGACCCAACTGAAATGCTGCGTTTTTTCTGGCGTGATTTCCCAGTATTCCAAGAAATTGACCAACAAATCTTGATTTGATTCATTCAAGGGGACTTGGTTAAGGAAAAGGAAACGATGAATTTTTTGAGGATCATCTTTGTCGACCAAATCAAATTCAACAGTTTCGCCATTTTTTTGTGCCTCTTCCACTTTTCTGAACAGAAAGGGATGATCGCCCTTTTTGGCACCCAGAATGTAATGAAGATTGTATTTTTCCGCCTCCCTTATGTGTGGCGCATTCGAACTTAGGGCATCTTCGGTAATAATAAGGGGCAGATGCGGATGGTCCTCTCTTAGCTTTTCGAAGAAACGTTTCGCAGCATTACGTTCACAATCGTTCTTGCTTTGGCCATCTTGCTTGATTATGAACTCAGGCGCTAACGGAATTACCTCTTTGAAACCGGGATGAACAATTGCCGCCCCTAGCATCTGTTGGTAATAGGTAATTTCTCCGGTCTTTTTGTTTACTTTTTGCAAACAATTATCAGAGAAAATTTTCTTTGAGGAAAAGTAGCCTGTTCCGTCCAAAGATAACAAGTAACATCCCTGGAAGAAAACCATAGGCTCGAGGGCTTTCCCTCTTTGCAATTCTCGAAAAATATTCTTATACGCAGGCCGAATTTCCACAGGGTCTGCTTCATCCAGAATAGTTCGCATCTGCGAGTCACACGGTATATTTTCTATGTGGTAAATGCTTTCCAAATTCCCATCAGTTTTTCTTCGTTTGTCAAAAGCAAGCAAGGATGGATCTTTTTGAGAGAAGACGGCAAATCCAGACATCAAGGCGTCTGCCATTGAGATGTCGGGATCATCACGGCAATCTGATACTCCCGAAAAGTCTTTATGCAGACCCTCGAACAGTGGATCAGCACTAAGATGCTTTCGAGAAGCTAGCTTTCCCTTTTTTTGTTTGCTTTCATGTTTCATGACTTTCATGGGGACTAATCATGAATCATCGTTCGCATAATGTCCAGATTTATTTCAATTTTGAGTGCAGTTTAGGCACTTTTTTTTAAAAACAACCTCCATGAAGCGATTTCCAGCTATTTTTCATGCTAAAGCTTTACGAAAAGCAAATCTCAAGATACACTGATATTGGGTCTTTTGGCAGAGAGCGGGAATTGCTGCTGGAACATCATAACTTTTTATTTAATGTCATATTTCCAGTATAGCGGTTTAAGGCGTGCTTGAATACGTGTAACATGTTTATATTTTTGCTTAATATTTAAAGAGGGCGTCTATCATTCTTATGTGAAAATTGATTTTGTTAAACAATTTCCAAATATGGAGGAGAGTCTTACCGGTAAGTGCAAAACTTTTATTGCACTCCCATATGAAATTATTTATATTACATGCCGATCTCTCAAACGATTCAGCTTCAGGCGCCGTATTTTCTTTGTACAACAAAATTATTGCGCTTTAAGTTCATCCTTCAGCTAAGCTATCCCAATTACTTAAAGAACTTGCGGGTAATATAAGACTTTCAACTTTTCAAAAACATCCCCGAGGACCAAAAAAGCCGCAACCGAAGCGGAAAAGCTGCAAGAATACTCCACATGTTTCTACATCCAAGATTCTCGCCAAAAGGAGCAGGTGAGAGTACTACCTTGAAAGGGCTGGTATTTCACACTAATGGAAATTATATATTAAATACAATGGGTCTTACTAAAAATAGTTTTTCTCTACTGGGTAAAATCGCCTATTCAATCCTTGCGGGTGTATTGGGTGCAATACTCATTGTTCTGTTTTTCTCTACCTTCCTTAATATCTTTTCAGTTCTCAAATTTATTCCGTGGATAATAGCTCTGAATACCGCAATAACAGGATACTCCCTGCTGGATAAGGCAAGGGATCTGCTAAGATATAAACAGATATCCGCTATGATATCAGGTATTTTAAACGTTTTAATCACTTACTCCATCTTGATTTTAATATCCGTAAATATAATGGGTGAAAACTTGTTTAATAGCGGGGATCTTATGGTTTTCTTAATAATCGGCATTGTCTGTAGTGAGTTGGGCGCAGTATTGGCAATTCAGTATTTTAAGTTAAAAAAATAGTATCATAAGTTCATGAGGAAAGGGGGTATTTTTTTCTTAGTTAGTTTAAATTAATTGAAGAAAACATTCAAATAAGGGAGGAAAACATGAACAAAGTATTGAAATTATTTACTACATTATTGATTCTGGCAATTGCCATATTTATTGCAGTTCCCGGCATCACTCATGCAGAGGCTACAATATCTTCCAGTGAATACAAAGCCGGTGATATTGTGACCATCGAAGGTACCATATCCCCGGGGCAGGAGTTGTATATCGCGATTGCGCAACAGAAAATGTTTGCGACCAAGGACACGGATGGGATTACTGAACAGAAAAAACTTAAAAAAGCGGCAAAGAAAAATAAGTTTAGCGAAAACACTGCGATTCCACCACTCTATTACATGCTAACCACCGATACCGCCGCTTTCGGAAAAGAAGGAAAAAAAAGATTCGGTGGTCCGTCGTTTCTTATGGGCAAAACCGGAGGGATATACTCCACCACCATGTACTATCTTAAAAAGAAGTTTGGTGATATTGATGCCGGCGCCAAATCCATGTTGGGTCCCATCACGTCCGAGGATCAGTGGAATTTTCTCAGATACGCCAACGAGTCCTCATACGGCATCAACACCATCGTCAAAGAGAGCACTAATGTGGGCAAGGTAACGATCTTTTCCCGAACGGTCATGGCCGACCAGGGAAGCGGTAGATACTGGGACAAAGGCACATCCATTCAGTTGGACAAGAAAACAGGCAAATTCACCGCTGCTTTTGAATCTTTCCGAAATACACCACCTGATACCGATTTCGATGTCTATGTCAACGGCGCCAAGAGCGGTTCTTATAGAGTGTTGAAAAACGGGTTCTGGCTGAACTTGGCTTGTCGTTACATGAACCCTCTCTGGATTATTATCGGGGCCATTCTTGTGGGCACATACTTTTCCATGATTGGCGCCGCCGGGGGCATGCTCATGGCGGCATTCCAGATACTGGTTGTCCATACGGCCGGACCCGTGGGCATCAATGCCGCTAATGTGCTGAAACCCTCCAACATGGCCCTGACCTTGTTCTCACCCTTAGGTTCTTTCTATCGGTATGCGGTGGTGGAAAGACGGGTGGCCTGGCCGGTGGGTATCTCTTTCGGTGTCGGTATTTTCATCGGATCTATCTGGCTGGGAAAATATGTCTCGGCATACCTGCCGATGAAACAATATAAAGAATGGCTGGCTGTCCTTGTGGTCCTCATGGGTATTCAGACCCTAAGGGAGATGATGCCCAAGGCCATGGAGAAACGGAAAAACATCAAGGCCATGGTTAAAAAATTCAACGAGGCGGTCGCCAAAGCCAAAAAAGAAGGAAAATCCGTGGAAATGGGCAGGATTGAGCCCGTCAAGACCGGTTTGACCGATTATCGATTCAAATTCTGGGGTGAAGAGTTTACAATCAACCCACTTCTTTTCGGTATTCTGGGCCTGGGTATTGGGGTCGTCTCCAGGTCTTTCGGCATTGGCGGCGGTTTTTTGCTGGTGCCGGCGATGACCACGCTGGGGGCGCTTCCCATGTACGTTGCTGTTCCGATTTCGCTTATCGGTACCTGCTTCAGCAGTGTCGGATCCTTCATCGGTTACCTGTTGAATGGATATATGCCGGATCTATGGCTGATGATTTCCATTATCATCGGCGGTTTTGTCGGCGGTATGTTAGGGAGCCGCGCGCAGAAGCTATTCAGTGAGAAAACCCTGAAGATCGTTCTGGCGATCACCCTGTTTTTCCTCTTCTTCCGCTTTTTCAAAATTGAGATCTGGATATAAACAATAGGGAATGGTTATAAACCATAATGATAGGAAGGGAACAGTCACGGGACCTGAAGGATTTTCTTCAGAAGTATGAACCATCAGGGAGGTTTACGGGAATGGTCGGTCCTGAGGGAGGGTTTACGCCGGAAGAGGTCTCAACAGCTCAGCACGCTGGTTTTATACCGCTCTCCATGGGCAGCCGGATTCTGAGGGCTGAAACCGCAGCCCTGGTCCTGGTGGCCATTGTTAAATATGAATGGGGGGATCTTCGCATGGGCTAAGGCGGCCGCTTTGGGAAATGCGCTGCGTTTCCATAAACCGCCTTGACGTGTGCCGGAGCGCTTCTTAAACTCTACAGAGATGTAAGGCCTCGAAAACGAAAGGGGGTGACAATCGATTGTTTCAGGGTCTGGTTAAATACTCTCGGTTCATCGCGGATTAGCGTGATGCTTATATGAAAACGCCTTAAGGTCATTCCGGGCTTGAGCCGGAATCCAGGTTTTCACGTTAATCCGCGAAGAGCCATGCTCTTTTAATGTCTTACAGACGGGAGGTTTTTTTAAGATGAAAAAGCAAATTATTCTTTCACTCGTTATCGTGCTGTTTCTGTGCATGGCAAGTATGACCTTTGCGGGGGACAACCCCCTAAAAGCCCAAGAAAAAAAAGTGAATGCGAGCTTTGCGGCGTTGATTCCGGCCGATAAGGTTGTCGGTGTGGATAAGTTTTATCAGGTTTACCAGGATGTCATTGCGGGCAAAAAGAAGGCTTACCTGATAGATGTGAGGACGTATCCCGAATTCGATGCCTTTCACATTGAGGGTACGGATCACATTAGTTCCGGCCTGATGTACACCATTCCCAAAAAAATAAAGGACCCGAATGCGGAAATTTATATTTGGTGTCGTACATCCCACCGGGCTAAATATGTTTCTGGATTTCTCTACAAATATGGCTACAAAAACGTCTGGCTCTACAGTGGCGGTGTGGTGGGTTGGGCCAAGGCCGGCCATCCCTTTGTAAACAAGTTTACCGGCACATTCAAAATCACCGAATACCGGAAACACCCCTCTGAAGCTGAAAAATCCTACCGCATAAGGTAATTTTACCCATATTACATCAAGCCGAAAAAGTGGGGAAGGGATGTCAGATCCCTTCCCTCTCGTCGGTCCTATCATTGATAAATAAAAATAAATATGATAGGTAATACTCACGATGGATGACTTTTTAGATACCGTATGGCTTAAGATTCTAGATTTTTTTAACTATCTGGCCACCCTTCTTGATACCATATTTACCCCCCTCAATTACTTAGGGCCGGCTTTTGCCATATTCGCAATCGCCTTTCTTACGGTTGCTATAACAAAGATATTGACGAGTACGATCAAGACAAAGCGTTACAAGGAGTTGCAAAAGCAGTTTTTTCACTGGTTTAATCTCCGTAAAGAGGCATTAAAATGTGAAGACCGCGAAAAGGGGAAACGGCTTGCCAAGAATATAGACAAAGGCAACCTTAACAAGGTCTATTATGACTACTTTTTTGAAGGGTTATTATTAAGCATTGCAACCAAGTATCTACCTATTTTATTACTGTCAGCATATGTTAACGAGGCATATAAGAGTAGCAGTTTACTGAGACTTTTCGGCCGGGGATATGTGTTTAAGTTTGACGGATCCAGCGGAGAACCCGTTATTATCGGGGCTGTCTTCTGGTTTATCATATCAATTCTATTAATTTATCTGGGCTGGTTTATGATTAAAAGACTCTATTTGAAATTCATGACCGGGGAAAATCTGGAACCGGAAAGAGAGAGTTCCTCATCCTGACTGAACCTGACGTTTTGGGGTTTTCTAAATTCCCATAAAAAGCCCTTGACGACCCCGATACAGCTCCCCCCGATTATCCTTCCGGCCGATACTGTTTCCGGCAGGTTTGTACAGGAATATTTCTACTATCCGGCCTCTCCGGCAGCCGAGTAGAAACACAATTAACCCTCTAACACACCTGCCACCTTTTCCTCCAGTTCATCCTTGTCAATGGGCTTGACACAGTACTCATTGGCTCCATGCTTTAAAGATTCCCGAGCCGTTTCCATGGTTGGATACCCGGTCAGAATAATGGCACGGATGGCAGGTTCTATTTTCTTAAGTTCTTCCAACACCTCAACACCACTCATCTTTTTCAATTTAATATCCAATATGGCCAGGTCCACCTTATTAGACCGGGCATAATCCAGGGCATCTTCTTCCTCTGTGAAGGTAAAGATCTCATGACCCTTTTTTTGTAAAATCCTCTTAATGAGCATCACCGCGTCCAATAGATCTTCCAGCACCAATATCGGGATCCCTTTGGATAGTCTCTCACAAGCGAAATTAAGGGATTGTCTTGATTGTTTTCATGTTAGTGATAAGTTATCTCCTTCAGCTTTTTGTCCCAGAAATCCTTGTTTTTTTCTCGCCAGTTGGGTCCGGTGAAGCGGGAATCGTAGTAGTCGCCCAGCCTCTCAAGCCATTTAAGCCAGACATTTTTCTTTTTCTCCCTCGCCTCGATGATATCCGCAACGAAGAGATCTATGCGCTCGATTTCGTCCTTGGGAGCGTAGTAGGATGCACCCTTTTCGGCAGATTGTTTCAGGGTTTCCTCGGAAAGGGCATGGGCCGTGAGCATCAGGGCCGGGATGTTCCGCTGGTTCGCAATTTCCAGAAGCTTGAAGCCGTCCACACCCATAATATCCAGGATCGCCACATCATATTCGTTTTCTTCCATCAAACGCTTGCCTTCATCAAAGGACTGGGCCGTATCCAGCCGGCACATATCCAGGAGTTCCACAAGACTGTCGAGCACATCCTGCTCGTCGTCCACAATAAGGACGCGCTTTCTCTCGATTGTTTTTTTCACATCCATTTTCTATCTCCTTTCCGTATCAGGTTAGCGAGTGGCGATCAGTCTCTGAAATACGTGGACAGTCATAAATCAAAACCAACCCTCGGATGGACCGTACCGTTTCGATTTATTTTAGTCAAGAATTGCATGAACAGAATTACTAAAGTGATAAATCTTGACAAAAGCGGCAAACTCTCCTTACGATGATACTTCAGCTTGGATGACCCACCAGCCTGGGGTTGAAGTTCCCATGCCGAAAATAACAACTCACTATCTGGAGATGGAATCCTTAAATGAATTCAGGGATAAAGCAGATTTTGGAGCGCTCCATATTGTTGATTAACGCGGATTTAACCTGGAGGGCCTATGAAAGCTTTGCAGTTTAACGTCAATGTTCCCAAATTTGTCGCCGCCAAAATACTCCGGACCTTTTTCGGCGCCCAAGTGTTTCACAAAGGGCCGGTTAAAACTGTTCAGCTTGCCGAAGTACCGGAACCCAGACTGTTGGCGCAGGACTGGGTAAAGATCAAAACCCTGTACTGCGGTTTTTGCGGCAGCGACCTGAACCTGATCACGTTGCATGATTCTCCCAGTGCATCCCCTTTTACCTCTTTTCCCTGCGTAATCGGACATGAAATTGTCGGTGAAATCGTCGAAACCGGAACCCGTGTAAAGGGGTTTCAAAAAGGCGATTTGGTTGCGATCAATCCGGGTCTGACATGTGAAGCCCGGGGGATTGTCCCCATATGTGGGCCATGCAGTGCCGGCCGTTCCAGCAATTGTGAAAATTTTGCCGAAGGGAGCTTGCCGCCGGGTATGTTTTTAGGCATCAACAGCGGCGTTAACGGCGGGTTTGCCCCTTATCTGGCCGCCCATCAGTCTCAGCTTTTCAAGATTCCTGAAGTTCTGAGCCTTGAGTCCGCAGTAATGACGGAACCGGTAGCCGTGGCATTGCAGACCCTATTTGACAACATGCCGGAAGCCGATGAAAAGGTTCTGGTGTTCGGTGGCGGGGTGATCGGCAACCTGGTCATCCAGTCTATCCGCGCCCTGGCCCCCGGTTGCAGTGTCTTTGTCGTTGAGCCCTCTTTATTTGCCGGAGATCTGGCAGAAAAAGCGGGAGCGAACGAGGTAATTCCTTCAAAAGACCTGTTTGCCCGGACTTCCCGCATTACGGGTGCCAAAGTTTATAAACCCATGCTCGGTATGAAGATTCCCATGGGCGGATTTGACCGGGTGTATGACACCGTGGGGATCAGCACCACCCTGAATCTGAGCATGCGGCTTATGAAAGCCATGGGGACACTGAGCGTGGTGGGGATCGGTGGGGATGTTAAGCTGGATTTAACACCACTGTGGCTGAAGCTGCAGACCATCAAAGGGGTGTATGCCTACGGGCATGTCCAGTATAACGGCAGAAGATGGCATGTGTTTGAGATTGCAATGGACCTGATGAAAAAAGGTGAAATAAAGGCCGATGCCTTGGTCACCCACAAATTTGGCCTGGAAGACTACGCACAAATGATCGAAGTGAATTTAAACAAGGAAAAACACCGGGCCATGAAAACGGTGATGGCATTTTGATCGCATTTTCAATATTGTGAGGAGAGACCCATGAGATTTTCACTTCTGTTGTTAGCACTGTCTATTATTTTGAAAATCGCTTCCATGACAAACAAGACGTTCCGGAAATATATTAGCAAGACTCGTGCAAGAATCCTGATAAAAACGGAAGACGGCGAGCGGGCCAGATTGTTCGTTTTTGATAAGGGCAGACTGTCGTCCGTAACCGGTGATCAGAAAGATTTCGATGCGGCCCTGGTCTGGAAAGACGCGGCCACCGGTTTTTCCGTGATGATAAGCAAGAAAAAGGATGCGTCATTTAATGCGGCTGCCGAAGGTAAACTGAAAGTATTGGGAATGAGCGTTTATGCCCAATGGTTTGAAGACGGTGTTAATCTAGTGATGTAGTCGCAGTGGGTTTTGCTTATCATTTTTTGATCATAATCCTGATGGTGCGTGTCATGGAATCTTTTCACGCCGTTTTCGTCATTCCCATGAACGCGGGAATCCAGTAACATCAGGTGCTTATGGACTCTCGCTTTCGCGGGGGTGACGGGTTCGGGAATTTTTTACGGGACTATCAAAATTATCTGAAAAATGATTGAAGGAGGAACGCATGACTGAAATATTCGGTGGTCACCTGGTGGCAAAATATTTAAAGGAAGTGGAACATGTCAGCATGGTATTTACCATCTCGGGCGGTCATATCGAAAATATTCTGGATGGGCTTACTGAATACAAAATTCGAACCATTGATGTTCGCCATGAGCAGGCGGCGGCAATGATGGCCCACGCATGGTCCATTTATAAAAAGGAACCCGGTGTGTGCCTGGTGACCGCCGGTCCGGGATTCACCAATGCCCTGACAGGCATTGCCAATGCGTTTCTGGATAATGTGCCGCTGGTAGTGCTTTGCGGCAGACACCCGCTGCGGGATGACCTGACCGGGGCTTTGCAGGAAATGAATCAGATTGATATGGTGAAACCCGTGACCAAATGGTGCGCCACCTGTTATGACACCAAACGGATTCCGGAATATCTTTCCATTGCTTTCCGCCAAGCCACCATGGGCAGACCGGGACCGGTGTTCCTGGAGCTGCCTCCGGATATCCTGTTTGTTCCGGTGGATGAGAAAACCGTAAATATGCCGGTCCGAAGGGTCCATAAATCATCCACCCATCCCGATGAATCAGAACTCAAAGATGCTGCAAGGATTATCAACAACGCCCAAAAACCATTGTTTATAGGCGGAAGCGGTGTGCGGATGAGCGAGTGCCAGGATGTCCTTAAGACATTTATTGAAAAGACCGGATTCCCCTTTGTGTTGTTAAATAACGGGCGGGGGGGACTGCCGGACGGTCACCCCCTGTCCATTAATGACGGCGGGTTTACGGGCATTATGACGGGCGCACCGCAAGCAGATGTTATCGTGGCCGCCGGGGTTCGTTTCAACTGGGTGATGCAGGCAACCAAGATGTTTCCGGACGCTAAGGTTGTCAGGATTGATATCGAGGAGAATGAAATTGACCGGAACCGATCTTCAGAAGTCGGTCTTGTGGGGGACTGCGGGTATGTGCTCAACCAGCTTTCCCCAATGGTTGACAGGCGGGATCATGGTCAGTGGCTCAAAAAGTTAAAAAACGTCTATGCCGCCTTCTTGACCACGGAGCTGGAACAGCGCAAAACCCCGTCAAATCCCATTCATCCCAATCGGTTGGTGGCACAGATCATGGCGGTTTTCGGAGAGGATGCATTCTATGTGGCTGACGGCGGGGACACCAGTTATTATGGTCTGGCCGGCTTCACGTCGTCACATGAGGCTGGGGTCCTGATTCCTGCCGGTGCGCTTCTGGGATGTCTGGGAACGGGAATCCCCTTTGCCCTTGCCGGCAAGCTGGCACATCCGGACAAGCCCGTGGTGGTTTTGAATGGAGATGGATCATTCGGTTTCAATAGCATGGAATTTGATACGGCGGTCAGACATGATATCCCCATTATCTGTGTGGTCAACAATGACTGTGCCTGGGGGATGATCAAGCATTCACAAGCCATGAGCATCGGAAAAGACCGGTGCACGTGCGCGGAGCTCGGCATGCGGCATTATGAAAAGATGGTGGAGGGCCTGGGGGGATACGGAGAACTGGTGACGAAGGATGAAGATATCATCCCAGCCTTAAATCGGGCCATTGAATCCGGGAAGCCGGCCTGCATTAATGTGGTGACGGACCCCACGGTCACAAGCCCGGCAACGGTTATGTTTTATCAGAATCTTTCTGATTTTTGAGGCTGAATAAAATTCTGGGGACATAATACCGCTAATAAATTAAGATCTTGACAGGAAGGTCCTGCATCTTTATAATCGTTTATCTACGATAAACGATCAACCGATCTCGAGCATGAGAGATAAAGAAATTTCTTTATGAAAGAAATATATCATTGGGGTGACGGTCATCCGGTGAATCCGACGGAAATAGAGACGCTCCCTGCGGAGGTGTGCAAAGAGAGGTTGGCCGAACTATCGAAAGGACTTGGCCATCCAGCCAGGGTGGAGATTATTCGCATTCTGGTTAATAAGCCTCAAGCGGAAAGGTGTGTTTGCGGGGATATTGTGGATGCCCTTCCTTTGGCGCAATCCAGTGTCTCTCAACACCTGAAGGTCTTGAAGAAAACCGGTTGGATACAGGGGGAGGTCGATGGTCCGCGTGTCTGTTACTGCACGGTCGCGGGGATTATGGCGTATTATGTGGCCCTCCTTCAGCGATCGTTAAACGTCTGATAAAGACAATCTTAATTATTTTTTGCCGAGGTCCTTACATGGACCGGATAAAGGAGCCCTTAAATATGAACCAGGGAAAAGATGACCTTATGATTCTGAAAACCGTAGATTTTCAAACGGTTCAATCCCCCACAACCGGCTGCTGACCCAAGGGCGGAACGGCTCAGTTGAGCCTGCCGAGCCCGGAGCAGCCATTTGTGGAAGGATATGTTGAGAGCAAAGTGGGGCGTGTCCCCCGGGTTTCCTCCACGTTAACGTGGGCGGATCGCTTCGGAAGTATCAAGGCCCGTTGGGGTGTGAGACGTATGAAATTCACGGTTGATCCCGGTTTGTATGCCCTCGGAAATCCTGATGAGAAGACCAGCGTATTCGTGACCGCCAATTACAAGATGAGCTTTGACCGGCTTCGTGAGGCGCTTGCGGCCCGCGATGCATGGATTCTGGTATTGGACACCAACGGCATCAATGTTTGGTGTGCCGCAGGGAAGGGGACGTTCGGTACAGAGGAACTGGTCCGGCGTATTGAGTTCAGCAATCTGGCACAGATCGTTGCCCACCGGGAGTTGATCCTGCCGCAATTGTCCGGCCCTGGTATTGCGGCCCACCTGGTAAAGAAACTTTCCGGTTTTAAGATCATTTATGGCCCGATTGAATCAACCGACCTGCCTCATTTCT
>Ga0233437_1003719_pt1 | contig 19426 bp, 21 predicted proteins | sample SI_122_August201_FD_182714 | JGI IMG/M metagenome (GOLD analysis project Ga0233437, IMG submission 182714) | Seawater microbial communities from Saanich Inlet, British Columbia, Canada - SI_122_August2016_200_MG | ecosystem: Environmental > Aquatic > Marine > Inlet | place: Canada: British...
TAGATTGTGTTGCATAATTGACAATCCGGCGATGCAGTTCGTTTTGCGGTAAATGGACACCTGGTGTATCTATAAATATCGCCTGGTATTGATCCTGGGTCAGGATTCCCCGGATATTATTACGGGTTGTCTGTGGTTTATTGGCTGTAATAGAGATCTGTTGTCCGATTAAATGGTTCAACAGGGTAGATTTACCGACATTAGGCCTGCCTAAAAGTGTAATAAAACCAGAGTGGAAACGAGTTTTTTTCATTTTACTTTGACTGAATGATTGGTTTTTAATAAAAAGAAACGCTTTAATAGTTCTGAAATGATATGGCTAACTAACAATTTTATTCCAGTAGAAATCCTTATCTACTTTTATCAAGAAAGGGATTTTCTGTAACGGATGACATATTGTCTAGCTATTTTTATTATAATTTTTTTTATTTCTATTTTTATAGCTATCATTCTAACCTGAATATAGCTGTAGTCATATAATTATATTATTAAAAATAAAATTATATAAAAGATATTGACAAGATTCTTACCATATTTTAGCATTCGGTTTTAATGTAAAGTTGTTAGTTGCTGGCTTAGCTCAGATGGTAGAGCAGCTGATTTGTAATCAGCAGGTCGGGAGTTCGAGTCCTCCAGCCAGCACCAGCATACTTACATAAATAGTGGGGAGGTTCCCGAGTGGCCAAAGGGACCAGACTGTAAATCTGACGGCAGCGCCTTCGGAGGTTCGAATCCTCCCCTCCCCACCATGCCTTACGCTGAGACAAAGATTTGAGCCCGGGTAGCTCAGGGGTAGAGCGCTTCCTTGGTAAGGAAGAGGTCGGCAGTTCAAATCTGCTCCCAGGCTCCAGACAAAATTACAAAAACATGAGAGATATTATCCATTTACAGTGTACTGAGTGTAAGCGAAAGAATTACAGTACTACTAAAAATAAGAAGAACAATCCTGCAAAAATTGAATTAAAAAAATATTGCCGGTTTGACAGAAAGCACACGCTTCATAAAGAAGTAAAAAAATAGAGTTGTAGGCCAGTAGCTCCAATTGGCAGAGCACCGGTCTCCAAAACCGGGTGTTGTGGGTTCGAATCCCCCCTGGCCTGCCACACTTGATGATATTAACACAGATCACCTAGAAAATCAGAAATGATTCAAAAAATAAGAAAATTTATAGCAGATGTCCGCGCTGAATTCAGAAAAGTGACATGGCCAACTCGAGATCAGACGATTAAACAAACTGGAGTTGTTCTAGTCTTAGTTGCATTAACATCTGTTTTTTTAGGTGTTGTGGATTTGGGATTGTCTGAATTGTATAAACTCATCATGGGATAACACATAATGACCAACAGCGAAGAATTCAAATGGTATATTCTCCAAGCCTACGCTGGACATGAAAATAAGGTTAAACATCTGATTGAAAGCCAGTTGAAAGTTAAGAAAATGGCTGAGTTGGTTGAAGAAATCTTTATCCCATCCGAAGAAGTTACTACTAAAAAACACGGAAAAACCAGAACGAATCAAGTTACTTACTTTCCCGGTTATATTCTCATAAAAATGAAGTTAACCGATGACTTGTGGCACGTACTTAGAAGTGTTCCAAAAGTTTCCGGTTTTGTCGGGGGTGAACAAAAAAGCCCTATGCCTGTGTCAGAAAAAGAGCTCGAAGAAATCCGAGGTCAAATACAAAGTGGTTTAAAACAGGCAGAAATAGATTCTACATTCTCAGCCGGTCAGAAAGTTATGGTGATCGAAGGACCATTTGCTGAATTTAATGGAATCATTGATGCAGTTGATCAGGAGCACAGTAAATTGACTGTATTAGTTAGCATATTTGGTCGATCGACACCTTTAGAACTTGAGTTTGATAAGGTAAAACTGGCTGAATAATTTAGATACACTATTTCCAAAGCGATATATCACTACGGCTATCGTTAAATATTGAATAAGCAAAGGTTTTAAAATGGCAAAAAAAGTAGTAGGGTACATCAAATTGCAGGTCGAGGCAGGCAAAGCGAATCCTTCACCTCCAATTGGCCCGGCATTAGGACAGCATGGTCTTAATATCATGGAATTTTGCAAGAGTTTTAATTCAAAAACTCAAAAGCAGGAAGGAATGATTATCCCTGTTGTGATAACTGTATATGCAGATCGTACATTTTCATTCATTACCAAGACGCCGCCGACACCTATCCTGATTAAAAAGGCAATGGGGTTGGCCAAAGGTTCTGCTGAACCGAATAAGATTAAAGTTGGGCGGATCACTGAAGCGCAATTGGAAGAGATTGCCAAGATTAAAATGCCTGATTTAAATTGCTATGATCTTGAAGCAGCTAAAAGATTAGTGCTTGGGACTGCTAATAGCATGGGTGTTCAGCCTCCGGTAAAAAAATAAATTTGTTTTCATCTGATACATAAATAGTTATTTAAAAGGATTAAAATGGCAAAATTGTCTAAAAGAATGAAAGAGTGGAAAGGCGAACTCGACAGAGAGAAGAAATATGAATTCGGAGAGGCCGCTGAAATTCTGAAAAAATTTACAAAAGCTAAATTTAAAGAAAGATTTGATGTGGTTATCCGACTGGGAATTGACCCCCGGAAATCAGATCAAATGGTAAGAGGAAGCTGTTCACTACCACACGGAACCGGAAAAGAAGTTCGGGTACTCGTATTTGCTAAAGGTGAAAAAGAAAAAGAAGCATTGGATGCCGGGGCAGATTTTGTTGGTGGTGATGATTTAGCCGAAAAAATTAAAGGTGGTTGGTTTGAATTTGATCGTGTGATAGCTTCTCCCGATATGATGGGCGTGGTTGGAAAAATCGGTCGGGTCTTAGGACCCAGAGGCTTGATGCCTAACCCAAAGGTTGGAACTGTGACTGCGGCAATTGCAGAAACTGTGAAATTAGTCAAACAAGGTCAGGTGCAGTTCAAAACAGATAAGGGTGCTAACATTCATGCCACTATCGGAATGATGTCTTTTACGGCTGAGCAAATGCGAGATAATTTACAGACTTTTCATGACAGTATCGTAAAGTTAAAACCGGCGAACGCTAAAGGGACATTTATCAAACATATTGCTATCTCAAGTACAATGGGACCTGGTTTGAAAGTAGATCCTTTTCAGTTCAAACAATAGCAAACGAACGCAACTGAGAACATTTCAGTTGATAGAAGATGGATAGGCAACAACTTTGTCCATCTATACCCCATTAAAATCGAATTTATCGAAGAAAGCAGGTGCCGAAGTGTCGGCTTAAAATTCCCGCCGAGATAGTTAGATAATCCTCAGATAAAGCTTCTGATTTTTATATCTTCTTATTTCCTTCAACATTTCGTTTTTAATTTTACTAAACCTCAAGCTTTTATAAGCTGAGATTATGTTTATGTATTTTAATGCGGTTACACTACATTAAAATCACATTTAGGAGACCTGAATGGACAGATCTACCAAAGAAGAATTGGTTGAGGAGTATGGTAATATTTTTAAAAACGCCGTATCAGGTGTTTTGGTTGATTATAAAGGTGCTACAGTTGAAGAACTGACAACCCTGAGAAAATCGCTCTACGAGAAAAACAGCAAGTTTCGTGTCATTAAAAATTCATTGGCAAAGATTGGTGCCAAAGACACACCTTGTGAAGAATTGAGTGAGCATTTCGTCGAGACCAGAGCTTTTGTTTATAGTGATGAAGATATTACAGCTCCCGCTAAAATAATTTCTAATGAAGTTAAAACGAATAAGAAATTAAGTATGGTAGCTGGTGTTTTGGTGTCTGGTGAAAAAAGTGAAGTGCTGGATATCAATGGTATTGAAGCACTGAGCAAAATGCCAACACGTGAAGAATTACTGGTTAAACTACTATATGTTATGAACGGACCGGCTACTGGACTTGTTAAAGTGTTAAATGAAGTACCGGCTAGTTTTGTACGTACATTAAGTGCAGTTGCTGAATCAAAAAATTAATTATTAAAATCTTAGGAGATTAAAAATGGCTGATGTTACTAAAGATCAAGTAGTTGAATTTATTTCAAATATGTCTGTATTGGAATTATCTGAATTAGTAAAAGAATTTGAAGAAAAATTTGGTGTTAGTGCCGCAGCAGCAGTAGCCGCAGCCCCAGCAGCAGGTGCTGCTGCTGGTGGCGAAGCAGCCGCTGAAAAGACCGAATTTGATGTTATTATGACATCTTTTGGCGAAAAGAAAATTAACGTCATTAAAGAAATCAGAGCACTGACAGGTTTAGGACTAAAAGAAGCTAAAGAACTAGTTGAAAGTGCTGGTCCTGATTGTAAAATCAAGGAAGGCGTTGATAAAGAAGAAGCTGCTAGCGTTGCTAAGAAACTTGGAGAAGTTGGCGCAACAGCAGAAGTTAAGTAATTCTATAAAAAAAGATGAGCGTCAGGCTCATCTTTTTTTTACTTAAACCGGAAAATCTTACTCATTTCTATCTGTAGTACCTGCCTTCTACCCCTGATTTGCATAATATTTTTCTAATCGTTCATAAGCACTATTATAAATCTGCATAATCTGCTTCGCAGTATCCTGTTTACTTTTATCATTGTTGAAACGATCCGGATGATATTTTTTGATTTCTTCATTCCTGGCTTTTTTGACAATTTGTAAAGAAGCAGGTGGCTTGAGTTCAAAAAGACTGAGGTCCTCGATGACCTGCCTTGGGTAATCAGCCCTGGGTTTTGAACCTGAATCACTCTTTGAAAATGTTTGCTCCTCAAAATGTGCTTTGGATTTTGTTTTAAAATCGGAAGCGTGCTCTTTTTCCCAACCGGATAATAAATCATCTATATATTGATTACCCTGATCGAGATACTCGCTGAATGTGTCTACTTGATCAGCAGTGAGTGATTTAAAAACCTGATATAGTCTTTTACTAACGGACATTTTTGGGTATTGAGTTTAGATTAATTAGAATGGTGGATGTTACTTTATTAAAAAATAGAAAAAAATTATAAAACAGGATATCAAAAAGTGAAAACTCTGGCAAAATCACCTATTTTATTTGATAACATTAAACCATAAGTGTTTTCATCAGTATTAAACCCCGATTTATGAAGCGGTTATCGTCAGTATTTGTCTTTCTTACATTTCCCTGAGCACTGAATTTGCGGTTCCCTGAACGAAGTCGAAGGGTGAGCAAAGAACGAAGGGTGGACAAAGAACGTAGGTTAAATTTAACGGGACTATTTAATAGTGGAGATTTCTAACGCCTACTGATAATTGGCTCATTTTAAATTTAGTGATATAATACTGATTATACTATCTAAAAATCAACCATAACATTATTTTCCCGGTAAATCGATAGCAGTTCGAGTTAATGAAAAAAAAAGTTAGTTAACCTGCACGTTTATTGAATTTCCAACTTGCTGCAAATAATAAATTACGTAATACTAAAATATTAACCACTAAATCCATGGTGGAAACACAATTTTAATTTGTTTTGGTCTATTTTTTCTACTAATCACGGTGAATAAAAAATATGAACTTTTTATCTAGAAATGTATTGCTGATTATTTCCTTCATTATTGGAATCAGCTTTTTATACTTTGTGTCTTCTGAAGGCAAAAGAAATGAGGAGATATCCTTTTCACAGTTTATAACGGCCGTCAATCAGGGACAAGTGGTAGATGTAACTATTAAGGGTTCTCGAGCATATGGTATTAATAAAAATCAGGAATCATTTTTTGTAAATATTCCCCGTGGATATGGTGATTTAATTCCAATTTTATATGAACGAAACGTGCAATTTCGCGTTAAATCCCCAGATTCAGATGGACTGTTATTTGCCATACTGAGTAACTGGCTACCGATTATTTTGATAATTGGTGTCTGGCTATTTTTTATGAAACAAATGCAGGGAGGCAACAAGGTTATGGGATTCGGCAAATCAAAGGCTAAAAAAATTGAAGATCATGCCAAAAAGATTACTTTCGCAGATGTTGCCGGTATCGAAGAGTCTAAAGCTGAATTAACTGAAATTGTTGAGTTTTTGAGGGACCCTAGTAAATTCGAGAAATTGGGTGGTCGAATACCGACAGGCGTTTTATTGGTTGGGGCCCCGGGGACCGGAAAAACGATGCTGGCCAAAGCGATTGCCGGCGAAGCAGGGGTTGGTTTTTTAAGTATCAGCGGTTCAGATTTTGTGGAAATGTTTGTGGGTGTTGGTGCCAGCCGGGTTAGGGATTTATTTACCCAGGCACGGGAAGGTGCTCCCTGTATTATTTTTATCGATGAGATTGATGCCGTTGGTCGCCATCGTGGTGCTGGACTGGGTGGCGGAAATGATGAACGGGAACAGACATTGAATCAGCTATTGGTTGAAATGGATGGTTTCGAAGGGAATGAAGGTGTTATAATTGTAGCTGCTACCAACCGGCCGGATGTTTTGGATTCAGCGCTAACCCGTCCGGGGCGTTTTGACCGACAGGTAGTCGTTCCCCGTCCGGATATGAATGGCCGCCATAAAATTCTTGAAGTCCATACCCGTGAATTGCAACTAGCGGAACATGTCGATTTAAAAATCATTGCCCAGGCAACACCTGGTTTTACAGGTGCTGATCTTGCAAATTTAGCCAATGAAAGTGCTTTGATTGCAGCCAAAAAAAATAAAAGGAATATAGAGTTGATTGATTTTGAAGAAGCCCGGGATAAGCTAATGATGGGAAAAGAAAGACGATCTATGGTGATTCCGGATGATGAGAAAAAAACAACAGCTTATCACGAAGCCGGTCATGCAATCATTGCCGCACTGAATGATAAAGTGGACCCGGTTTATAAAGTTTCCATCATTCCCAGAGGGAGAGCTCTGGGGGTGACGATGTTGTTGCCTGTTGATGATAAGCATTCTCAATATCAATCTGAGCTGGAAGAGAATTTGATGATGATGATGGGGGGGCGTGCTGCAGAGGAAATCGTTTTTAACCATTTCACTACGGGTGCCAGTAATGATTTGGAACGATCGACAGATATAGCCAATCGGATGGTTTGTAATTGGGGAATGAGTAAGGTCGTTGGACCAGTACATTATGCTGCCAATCAGGGTGAAGTTTTTCTAGGTAGAGATTTAATGCGTAAGAAAAACATTAGTCAGCAGAAAGCATCTATTATTGATCAGGAAGTTAAAACCATAGTCAATAGTGCTTATGAAAAAACAATGAATATGTTGAAAAATAATATTGATGCTTTGCATGAAGTAACAAAGATTCTACTGGAAAAAGAAACGATTGATGGTCAGGAAATTATCGATGTTCTTGAAAAAAAAGAAATACCAGCTAGTTAACAATCATGTGCGAAAAAGTAACTTCATATTTGATTCCACATTTAAGTGAAAAAAGAGCTTCCCGATTCTTAAATAGAGTTGGATTGAAACAACGCTTTGACACGGTGAATCAGGAATACAATATTTTTGTATATTATTATCAGAACCAGTTGGCAGATAGTTTTTCATCCTTGCAAAATCAATTTCCTGACTATTGCATTGATCAGATGAATTTTGAGCCCAAGCGTCGCTTTGTAATCCAGTGTCCAACATTCCATTTTGGGAAAATATTGGATTTTTCTCAAGCTTTGGAATGTCAAGCAGCCTATCAATCGATTCAGTCATGTATTGACATACCCCGGGCTGAATTCCAAATTCGTGGTCAGATCTGGCAGGCTGAAAAACCGAAAATAATGGGGATTTTAAATATAACACCAGATTCTTTTTATGATGGTGGTAAAAACCTCCACAAAGAAAGTTATATCCAGGCAGCTTCAAATATGATTCAGGCCGGGGCTGATATTATTGATATAGGTGGAGAGTCGACCAGACCCGGGTCTCAGTCGGTCGAAGTTGATGAAGAGATAAAAAGAATTATTTCGCCATTAAAAGAAATCAGAAGTCGATTTGATATTCCAATATCTATCGATACAGTAAAACCAGAAGTTGCTGCAGCAGCTCTCGAACTGGGTGCAGATATGATCAATGATGTTTCCGGTTTAGCTGCTGGTAAAAAAATGCTGTCTGTGATTAATCAATATAAAGCCAGCTATTGTTTAATGCATACCCAGGGTCAACCGAGGACGATGCAGAAAAACCCTAACTACTTTGATGTTTTAGCGGAATTACTTGAATATTTTAATATTAGAATAACCCTATGCTTAAAACATAATGTACCACTAAATAGAATCCTGCTGGACCCAGGAATTGGTTTTGGAAAACTGATTGATCATAATTTGGACTTATTACGATTTATGGCTGTTTTTCAAAAAATAGGCTGCCTGATTTTACAGGGAAGTTCCAATAAAGCTTTTATAGGAAAGCTATTAGATCAGGAAGTTGATAATCGCTTATTTGGAACCATAACAACTCAGGCATTGGGGTTGATAAATGGCGGCACTGTATTTCGCGTTCATGAAGTGAAAGAAAACAAAGACGCCTTAAAAATGGCTGCTGGCTATTTAGACATTTAATCTTTATTTTTGCAGTTAAATGAAATAATTTGCACTATATATTGCTCAATGTTACAAAACTTTTTTTCCAATATTAGATGGCAGGACTGGGTCGACATATTCATGCTGACGGTGATTATATACCGACTTTTATTGATGTTAAAAGGAACCCGGACTGTTCAGATTTTAATCGGATTCCTATTTGTTTCCTTATCCTTCTATGCGGCAGAATATTTCCAGATTAAGGGTGTAACCTGGGTTTTAACGAATCTGTTTAATTCACTGGTTGTAGTGATAATTGTTTTGTTTCAATCGGATTTCAGAAATGCCTTGGCTCAGGTAGGTACCCAAAAGTTCTTTAGAGATTACTCCTTCAGAAAGTCATTGTATTTCATAGAGGAGTTGTATAAAACCTGTGAACATTTTTCTAAAAATGGTACCGGGGCTTTAGTTGTACTGGAACAGGATATGGGATTGGGAGCTTATAGTACTAATGCCACGGAAATTAATGCTAAATTTTCTCCACAGCTACTGGTTGCGATTTTTAATACCCACGCACCACTACATGATGGTGCTGTAATCATTGATGGATCACAGCAAATCGCATACGCTGGATGTATATTACCCTTATCCGCAAATATTAACTTAGCTGAAAAATATGGCACAAGACATCGGGCCGCATTGGGATTAAGTGAAGAATCGGATGCTATTGTTTTGATTGTCAGCGAGGAAACAGGCGTCATCAGTATGGCCGTTAATGGAAAAATGTATGAAGAAAATGAAAATTTTTCAGTTAAGAAAAAACTGAATGAACTGTTAAATAAATCTTGATCTAATTGTTGGGAGTTTTGGATTGATGAATAAAATCAAACTTTTTTTTCTTAGAAATCCATTACAAAAAATTTTAGCATTTAGTTTTGCTGTTATTATATGGGCTTTTGCACCTTCTCTAGAAAAGAAAGAAATTACTGAGATGCAGATTTTTGTTCCATTAACCTATACGAACATCCCTCAGGATCTGATGATGATCACCAATCCGACGCAAACCATTGGTGTGACTTTAAAAATTGAAAACAATAAAATACCTAACCCTAGTTTGTTTCAAGCTGTTGTTGATTTAAAAGACGCGGTACCGGGAGAGAAAGAATTTATTATAAAACCTGTTGATTTGAAACACCCGGATAAGGTTCAGATTCAAAAAATAAGCCCCGACCGTTTGATCATAGAATTTGAAAAAGTTGTTGAGAAGTTATTAACCATCAAACCCGTCATTACTGGTGAGGCGGCCAAAGGTTATGTGTTGAAAAGAATTGAAATGATTCCGGATTCAGTATTAGTGAGGGGCCCTGTTTCGGTTTTAGAAAAAATGCAACAGCTGGAAACCAAATCAATTAATGTAGATAATATTTTTCATGATATGGAATTTGCGACATCAGTAACCTATCCCAAAAGAATCAATACTGTAGAAGCCAAACCGGAATACTATACTGCCAGATTAAAAGTTAGTAGTGAACCAATGAATTTAAGGTTCTTGAATATACCCATTGGTATCGTCAATCAAGAATATGTTACCAGGATCAATCCTAAGGTTTTTAATGTTCTATTAAGGGGACCTCGATCTATTATGCAGTATTTTACCAAATCTGATGTGCAGGCTTTTATAGATTTGGAGAACTATAAACCGGGTGAATATAAAATTGATGCCTCTAAATTAATCCTAAGATTGCGACCCGAAATTCAGGTGGAAAAAATCTGGCCACCGATTCACATATGGGTAAAGAAACAAAAGATTGAGGAATAATTTTACCAACTCTTCCCGCCTTTTCAGCATTTCCAAAACTAATCCCATCATGCCAAATACCTATCAGTTGACGATATTGAAATTGATTGTTAATCAAAAGCAGGTTTTCTGATTCAATTAATTTTATATTTGGATAAAAAAAGGGAGTCATGATGGAATTTATCGCAAAAAAATTGAACTTTTTTATTGTAATTATTACCGTTTTTTTAGTCAATATCGATATCAATGCTCAGGATTTTAAGCTTCAAAAACCGATGGTTTACAAAGGGAGTACAGAGGTTGTCAATTGGTTTATGAGTGAAAAACTGGATGGTATTCGTGGATATTGGGATGGGAAACAACTGATGACCCGAAAGGGCAAACTGATCAATGCTCCAAAATGGTTTTTGAAAAATTTTCCTTCTTTTGAACTTGATGGCGAGTTATGGAGCACCAGAAATGATTTTGAATTTATCCAATCCACTGTGTTGACTAAAAAACCCTCTATAGCCTGGAAAAAAATCACCTATAATATATTTGAAGTTCCCAACGCCACGGGGAATTTTAAATTACGATTGCATAAAGTCAAAAAATGGTTTTCAGAGCATCAAAATGATTATGTCAGAATCATTCCTCAAACAACTTGTCTGAATAATGAACATCTGCAGTCCTTTATTAGGGAAGTTGCAGTAAAAGGTGGTGAAGGCGTCATTATTAAGGATCCCAAACTGGGCTATCACACCGGACGGAGTCCACACATTTTGAAAATCAAAAAATCAGACGATATGGAAGGAGAAGTCATCGCTATCAATCCTGGTAAAGGAAGACTGAAAGGAAAGATGGGTAGTCTGACGCTGAAACTTCAAAACGGCATTTTGTTTAAATTAGGGACCGGCTTTTGTGATCAGGAACGAACAAACCCGCCAGCAATTGGAGCAATGGTAACTTTTAAATATTTCAATTTTACCAAAAACGGTATTCCCAGATTTGCTTCATTTTTAAGGATCAGGAAAGATTGATAATGTGAATTTTTTCTTTGGTTCTACGTGGGCTTATCACTGGTCTTTTTCACGAGTTTTGCTGTTCAATTGACATTCAAAAAATCCGGAAGCCTATTTTGTGTCTGAACGAAAAGTAGGTAATTTGGGGACATGTACAATTTTTAGTTATAACTTAAACAGTTAAATACCCGATAGTTACGAGATCGTGAGGCTTCGTAGCGATACCCCCAATTACCGGTTTGATATCCAATAATGGCATTTTCGTTCAGACACTATTTTATTACATTGTTGTCTAAATGAGCTTCTAAAGCAATGGCATCCATGGGATGACAATTCATGGATTTATCCCAACAACTGTGTTTCTCCATACAAATATAGAGCGGCACTCTACTGGATTTTTGATAAATCCATTTGGAAATCGTTGATATCAGCTCATTTCTGATTGATTTCAAATATCGCATTTTCCCATCGAAAGCTGGAATGAATTCATTAGAAAAAATAGATAATTTGGGAAAGCGTTCCTCTGCGATTTGTTTCAGTGCAGGGATATACCGAAGCGTTCCCAGGCTAATCCAGGCAATTTTACTTTCAGGAATACTGTCAAATAATAACTCAATGGTGCTTTGATAGCCTTTTTGCCACCCTTCAAAATAAATCATCGGATCAAAATGAAAAGCTACTTGATAACCATGATCAATGACTGTTTGTGCAGCTTTGATCCTTTGTGGCAGTGTGGCCGTTTTATATTCATATTGTTTAATGATGGCTTCAGGATTTAACGACCAGGCGATAACCGTTCGGTTTTGATGGTTTAAACCCAGAAGTGATTCTATTTTATCTGTTTTGGTTTTTAACTCCAGAGTCACATTTTTCAGCCGGGAAAAAACATCAATCAGGTAAGGATTCACTTTAAAAATATCATCTAAGGCCAAACTATCAGAATGTTCTCCCGTCCCAACCCGAATTTGTCTGTCCGCTAATAGCTTTAAACCTTTTATCGTCTTTTCTATAATTTCCTCAACATTGACATGGAAGGTAATAATCGGTTTGTTCAAGAAAGCTTGCAGGATACAATAAACGCATTCCAGAGGACAATTCTCGACCAGATCAATGACCTGATAGTTGCAGCACAACACTTCATCTGAATATCCCGGACATAGTTTAAGGGCATCACCCTGAAATTTTTTTAAATATAAAATTTGTTTCCCTTTGGTCAGTGACGCCACCTGATCAAATAATTTTGATTTAACTTCCCGAGGATCAATGATGATAGGATCAATTTGTGGGTATTGCGCGGTGATTGCTTTTGTGAAACTCAGGTTGACAGCTTCCTGATCGATATAGATGGTTCCTGGGTGGTAATTCATACTGTTTCCTAATGATTAATTTTTTTTCATTTTTCTACAGTATGAATAATTAAGCAAGTAGAGATTGGCCCCCCGGTTTATTCGTCGATGATGGGCAATATTTTTTCGCAATGTCCGAGTTTTTCTCTGTAAGTCTTTTTGATCGGTGAAGTTGTCCTTCTGGAATCCAGCATATTTTGATGGGCCGTTTTCAAACACCAATATTTTACATTGGAAAACCGTTTCAGAATACATCGATGGTTTCCGGTGATACATATTTTGGGTTTCTTGTACCCTTCAACGGTATCATTTGTCCCGGCAAAACTAAAATAGGGAAAACCAAGGATAAAAAATAAGCTGGTTAGCAAGAGGATATTTTTTTTTGTCATGACAGTCGTTGATAAAGGTTTTAGAAAGACTCGATTGTTTTTCCAAATAAAAAATTCAATAAACATACCAATTAACTGTTTATTTTTCCTGATACAGTGCTGGAAACAATTCGCTTGAATTCAGTATCAAAGTCACAGGACCATCATTTTGTAGTGTCACTTGCATCATGGCGCCAAATTCACCACTTTGAACCAAAATTCCGGAAGATTGTGCTTCTTTTAGAAACAGTTCATAATAGGTTTTTGCCAGTTTTGGTGGTAAAGCTTTAGAAAAACTGGGTTTTTTACCTTTTTTAAGATCTGCTGATAAGGTAAATTGTGAAATAATTAATAAACCACCTTTTACGTCAGAAACGGAGAAGTTCATTTTACCGTTGGAATCTGTAAAAAGTTTTAATTTTAAAATTTTATCCAGCATCGGTTTGATAAATATCTCTCTATCTCCTCGCTCAAACCCAACCAGTATAAGGTATCCGGTTTTAATTCTTCCTGTAATCCGATGATTAATCATTACATCCGCTTTTTTGACTCTTTGTAGTATAATTTTCATTTTATATTGGTTTTACCTGTCTATAGAAATTCTTAATTATCAGTATACTGAGCGAAATCGAAAATTTCAGACTGCAGTCTTTTAATATAGTAATAAGGTTCAACTCAAGTGTAATACGCAATATTTTAATTGGTTTCAATATTCTTAAACTTATCCGGTTTAAAGTATGTTTGTGAAGAGGCTTCGGCAATTTTGAATTACTCATTGCCAGCTAGTAGGATATGGGATAAATATGACGCTTAGTTAACAATATTCTTATATTTTCAGCAGGCATGTTTTGGTTTATAAACATAAATCCGTATTAGTGAACGAAATAATCTCTTATTTACCAGATAAAGTAGCAAAATTTGCCGACTTTACCCTAGGAGGAGCCGGGCATTCTCTTAAAATACTTGATCTTAAACCGGAGAGTTATTTGTTTGGTGTTGATCAGGACCTCAATGCCATTGAAGCTTCAAAAAAAAACCTCTCGCATAAAACCGGACGGTTTGAGTTAAAACATCGATCTTTTTCTGAAGCTGCAGAATCATTTTCCGAACAAGGATTAAAATTTGATTTTTTATTGGCAGACTTAGGATTTTCATCTCACCAAATTGATACAGCAAATCGGGGGTTTTCTTTTTTAAAAGACGGTCCTTTGGATATGCGAATGAACCAGGAAATCCTTTTAACGGCGGAACAGGTTGTCAATCAATATAGTGAAACTGAGCTAGCAAAGATTTTGTACCTTTATGGAGAAGAAAAGTTTTCCAGAAAAATAGCCAAAGCTATTGTAGAATTACGACAAAAAGAACCTTTTAAATCCACTGTGATATTGGCAGAATGTATCAAAAATGCTTTGCCTAAAAAACAACAGTATGGGAGAATTCATCCAGCGACAAAAACCTTCCAGGCTTTAAGGATAGAAGTTAATCAGGAGTTGGATGAGCTTAAAAAATTTCTGGAGTTTTCTATTAATCTCTTGAATGTAAAAGGTCGTATTGCGATTATATCTTTTCATTCTCTGGAAGATCGATTGGTTAAAAAGTGTTTTAATGAATATGAAAATCCTTGTTATTGCCCAAAAGAACTACCTTTATGTGTGTGTGGATTGAAACCTGTCATTAAAAAATTACATCGCAAAATGATACAGGCTGGTGTGGATGAAATCGAAGATAATCCAAGATCCAGAAGTGCCAAACTTAGAATTGTCGAAAAAATATGAAAGACTTTCCTAATGTCAACCAAGGTAAAACGAATAAGTTAATTCGAAAAAAACCGGAAAGTGAAAACAAAGTTACCATTAAGCTATTCTTGGCGATTGTGATTCTGTTTTTTGTGGGATTTATTTTTGTTAAGCAGCGCATTGAATATATAAAGACAGAAAGAAATGTTAATCGACTGCTATTAAAAGAACGAACCTTAACAACTGAAATTTTACCGTTGGAGTTGGAAGAACGTTATTTAACCCATCTGGACAAAATTCAAAAAATAGCAAATCGTGACTTAAAATTACAATTTCCCAGGAAAAGTCAAATTATAAAAGTTGAAATTCCAAAGAAAACCCAGGAGTAATATTGATTCGTTTATCAGGTTCTTTTTCCTTTAGCAGTTTCCCCCAAAGAGTGCTTTGGGTGCGCAGGGCGTTTATATTAGTTGGGCTGATTGTTTTGCTGCGATCACTTTATATGCAGGTTGTTGAACGCCCGGCCCTGGAATTACTGGCAGAACGTCAACATAACCAGATAAAATCAATTAAATTGCAAAGGGGACCTATTTTTGATTCTCTGGGAAAGATTTTAGCGGTCTCCCTACCTATGAATTCTATTTTTGCGATTCCGGGAGAAGTAGAAGATGTCGAAAAAACAGCATCTGATTTAAGCGAAATCCTGAAAATGGATCCAGTGGTTCTTATAAAAAAATTAAAAGCTAAAGTTGCTTTTACCTGGTTGAAAAGAAACAACAAACCACAAGTCAGTGAAATTATTAAAGAAATGCAGTTGCCCGGTGTCCACCAGCTAGTGGAGTATCAACGATTTTACCCTTTGGAGAATTTGGCTGCCCAGGTGATGGGGTTTTCCGGTATTGATTCTCAAGGCCTGGAAGGTCTGGAAGTTTATTATAATAAACATTTAATGAACGGCAAAAAACATCAGTTTGATTTGGAAACGATTAACTTAATCAAAGATGATAATAAATACTCTGGGGGAGCGTTAAAACTAACCATAAATACCCAATTACAGTATTATGTTGCAAAGGAGTTGCAAATTGCTGTTACCGCCATGAAAGCCAAACACGGTATTGCAATAGTGATAGCGTCAGACTCAGGAAAAATATTAGCAATGGCTAATATTCCTGATTTTAATCCCAACCATTTTGAACGTTTTGGGCAGGCAACTTATTTTAACAGGGCAGTGGCTTCTGTTTATGAACCAGGGTCAACGTTTAAAGTTATTACAATCGCAACAGCCATTGATAATGATGTCATTACTCCCAATGATATTTTTAATTGTGAAAAAGGGGCTTATCAGATTCAGGATCGTGTGATTCATGATATCGGTAAATATGAATGGTTATCCGTTGATAAAATTATTCAAAAATCATCAAATATTTGTGCGGCTAAGATTGGTCAGATGATCCCGCGTCCGGTGTTTTATAAAAAAATAAGGGACTTTGGATTTGGTAGTACAACGAGAGTTGGTCTTCCAGGAGAAGTCAGAGGCAGGGTGTTTGATTATCAGAAATGGTCTGAAACTGATGTTGCCACAATGTCATATGGGCACTCAATTTCTGTGACGCCGATTCAGTTGATTTCTGCGATCAATAGCATCGCTACCGGAGGAATATTATTACAACCCTATATTGTTGAAAAGGTATTGAAAGCTGACGGCTCTTTAATCCCTCAAAAAAAACGAAAGGAAAAAAGAATCATTAAAGCGGAAACCGCAAACGTCGTCAAAAACTTTATGGTTGGTGTCACACAAAAGGGTGGTACCGGTTATTCAGCGCATATCCCCGGTGTTGAGATTGCGGGGAAAACCGGCACCTCAAAGAAATTTAATTCTAAAAAAGGAGAATACACTTCTGAAAATTTCCTATCTTCTTTTGTAGGTTTTTTCCCGGCAAATGCACCAAAATATACTGTTTTGATTATTATTGATAATCCGCGTCAAAAATATTTGGGATATAAAAGTGCCTCGCCTGTTTTTAGAAAAATTGCACAGCAAATGATTCAGCATGAATCAAATATAAATCCATCGAAAATGGATGAATTACCACTCCCAATAGATATAAAAAATATATTATTTGAGCAGGGGGCTGTTGAAGAAATCAATGAGAAAAATCTACCTAAAACTATAAAGTCTATTCGATCCAGAGTGATAAATAAAACAATGAGAGAAGTGTTAAAAGTTGGCACCCAAACCGGACTAAAATTTAAAATATTGGGTTCAGGTAAAGTGTTTTCGATACAAAGCAGCAATCAGCTACCTTATGACTACCTTGTAAAACTAAAGTAAATTAATTCAAAATAGTACCCGATGATAAATGGCATGGTTTTTCCTTTTCGATTGTAAGTATTTGTGTGATTCAGCTTTGAACCAGTAAAATAAATATAAAATCATTATATGCAAGTTAAGAAATACATCGTGGCTAACATGCAGGAAGCCATTAAGATGATTAAAGAGGATCTGGGGAATAATGCAATTATTATTTCGACCAAAAAAATTCGAAAAGGTAGTGGTGCTTTCGGTTTGTTTGGAACCCCCGCCCTGGAAGTAACCGCCGCTAAGGATGAGGGTGCCAAAAGAAAAACACCAAGTACATATGGAAACTTAGCTCCTGTAAACGGAAAATCTGAATATCAAAAAGAGTTGAGTGACAATTCGCCACAATACCCGAGAATAAAAGCCACCGGTGACCGTAAATCATATGATACTATTAAAGACGATATCAATGAGTTAAAAGATATTGTACTGGATTTAAGAAGGGGTGTTAGACGTGAAATTAATGATGAAGCGACTGTCAATCATTTAAGATATGAATTGGCGGAATTGAAAAATTTAGTCAATAATTTAGTTGCTCAATCGGGAGAGTTGCGAGACGATGATTTACATGAAAATTTAATAGCCATCTATCAACAGCTCTGTTTTAACGGGATTGAAGAAAAATTTGCCCGACGGTTGATGAAAGAGGTTAAAAAGAAAATACCTAAAGAGGAAATTGATAATTATTCATATGTTAAAGTGTTTGTGGCCCGGATGTTCATGCAGGTACTACACGTTGATCAAAATCCAATCGACAATTTCAGTAACCTGGGTCCCAAAGTACTAACATTTTTAGGGCCAACCGGCGTTGGGAAAACAACCACCATTGCCAAAATTGCCGGTAGTCAGAAAATTGAAAATCCGGATCTCAAGATCGGGCTGATTACCATCGATACCTTCAGAATTGCGGCGGTACAACAATTACAAGAATATGCCAGGATTATTAAAATTCCTATCCGCGTCGTCAACGATTTGACACAGTTAGATCATGTTTTAAATGAGTTTAAAAACAAAGATTTAGTATTAATTGATACAGCTGGACGGTCACAACGGGACGAAATGCAAATGGCAGAATTGAGGGATTTTCTACACGACCGTGATGAATTCCATAATTTACTAGTTATCAGTTCTACTACCAAAGATGGTGATCTGGTTGAGATTACAAAAAGATTTAGCACCGTTAAACTGGATGGTGTTATCTTTACAAAACTGGATGAGTCAACCAGTTACGGTTCCATTTTTAATCATGCGATTCGATTCAAACTACCTTTGGCATATCTGACAACTGGTCAAAATGTTCCGGAAGATCTTGAAAGTGCTTCACGGGAAAGATTAGTCGATATTTTAATGAATATTTCCGGTGAATTAAGTTAGTTTACTTATTTTTTTATTAGTCTAAAAAGTGTCATTCATGAAAAGAGATCAAGCGTCAACATTGAGAGAGAGATTCTCTAGTAATAATAGTATACCCAGTCAGGACCAAAACCAGGAGGTTGGTGTCAGAACGCTTAGTATTACAAGTGGTAAAGGTGGTGTTGGAAAAACAAACATTGTGATAAACTTGGCCATTCAATTATCTAAAATGGGGAAACGGGTCTTTCTGATTGATGCAGACCTGGGATTAGCCAATATTGATATAATGTTAAATTTAACGACCCGTTATACGATTGATGATGTATTGTTAGGGAAACAAAATATTAATGATATTATCCTGGAAGGTCCTTCCGGTTTTCATGTATTACCCGCATCATCCGGGATCAGTGAAATGCAAGAACTGACTGCAGAGCAACAAATGAATATGTTGAAAGCACTCAGCCAGTTAAAAACTAAATATGATTATATATTGATTGATACTGGTGCTGGTATTGCTTCTAATGTGTTAAGGTTCAACGCCGCAGCGGATGAAATTTTTGTGGTTACCAATACGGAACCGACCTCCATGACTGATGCCTATGCCTTAATGAAGGTGATGTCAACCCGCTATCAGGTCCGGAAATTTAACCTGATTGTCAATCAATCTAATATTAAAGAAGCCAAGACTGTTTATAATAGATTGGTTGCAGTTCTTAATCAGTTTTTACCGGTTTCATTGAATTTAAGTGGATGTATTCCCCGAGATTTGATGTTCCCGGAGGCAGTTAAAAGGCAAACTCCTCTTTCCATCCTGGCCCCAAATTCAACTGCAGTGAAAATGCTTAGTGAATTGGCACATAATATTGATCGTAATTTGGATCGTTCCATTCATGAAGAAGAAAAAATGAGCTTTTGGGAAAGGGTCAGTAACTGGAAAAGAAAATAACGGCATACCATTTGCTTTTAAAGTTGAGACTTTTCAATCAGGTAATCATTTCACCATGATAACTTATTGATATATTAACGAATCTCAACTAATCATGC
>Ga0233437_1003720_pt1 | contig 19419 bp, 26 predicted proteins | sample SI_122_August201_FD_182714 | JGI IMG/M metagenome (GOLD analysis project Ga0233437, IMG submission 182714) | Seawater microbial communities from Saanich Inlet, British Columbia, Canada - SI_122_August2016_200_MG | ecosystem: Environmental > Aquatic > Marine > Inlet | place: Canada: British...
AGCAACAGAAGCATTTGCTAATTTGTCGTCGATATCAACACCAGTCAAAGAGGCCACTAAGACCTTAACTTTGGACTCGTCTATATCAGCGCCAGTAGCTGAGATAACTTTTTTCAAGTTATCCTCATTAACTTCTTGCCCTAACTTGTGCAACAAAAGTGCTGCATATACATATTCCATTTTGTTTATTTTCAAGCAACCGCCGTTTCCGGTTTAGTTTCTTGAGTATTTTCACTTTTTCCTTCAATCTTATCAACAACTTCTTCTACTTCCTTCACAACATCCTTCGCTACTTCTTTAACTTTAGCTATAACGCCCTTCGCAAGATCTTCAACTTTCTCTTCTACCTTTTCTAAAACACTTTCTTCTTTCTTTTCTTCAACTTGGGTATCACCATCACCCTCTTTTTCTGCCACAGCTTCTTCTTTTTCACCTTCAGTTGCATCAGCCTCTTTAGCCTCGCTTTCCTCAGGTTTATCTGTTTGAGTAGTTTCTTCTTTGATTAATTCTTCAATGGCATTTCCTTCCATTCCGGCTTTACCCAAAATAAAATCTAATGTTTCTGGACAGACATATCCAATTTCAACAGCGAAGGGTAAAACTCTTCCAAATTTGGCCAACATATCTTCCATAAATCCTTCCTTGTCAATTTTAATATCAGCATAAACTTTTCCGTTCATAAAGGCAGCAACTGGTTCAATTCCAATTTCAAAAGGGATAATATCTAATTTTGCCATAATTGAGGCGTGTGCTTCACTAATTGTTCCACCCGCTTTAACAATAACTTTGTCTTGCATAACTGCAATTTTTCCACCTTCAACTTTTGGAGCAAGACCAACAGCACTTAATGCAGAAATGTCTGGTCCGGGAAGTAAACTTGTAGGGCCGGCTTTAACCTCTATATCATTTGGAGCAATGTCTCCTGCTTTTGCCTTTGCTGGACTTTTGTTACTTGCTAAAATTCCTGAAATCTCAAAAGCATCATGATCTGAGAATAGTAATGCAGTAGAATCGGCATTATATTCTTCTAATGCTTTAATTTCCTTGTTTCCTGCGTGCTCAATTGCAAAGTTTAATAAATTTTTTTTAACTACATTAATCTGTGCTTTATCTCTTAATTTTTTCTTAATATCTTGAAACTGTGCAGATGGTAGACCTTTTACAGATACAATCATAACTGTTTTAGATTTTAATCTCTCTGCGATAATTTTTACTCTTTTCTTTTTAGCTTCACTAACATGTGCTTTTGGTGTTGCCATCTTATTTTCTCATATTATCCAAGAATTTAATTGGCTTAGTCATAGTAAACTTCACTAAAACATCCTTAATATTTTCTTTTCCTCGAGGTAACTTTCCCTCTAATTGTTTAATCACGCTTTCTGCATTTGCAATTAAACTTTCTTCTTTCATATCTTCTTTACCTATAGACATTTTGATACTTTTTTCCTTATTTCTAATTCTTACCATAGAACTCATAGTCTCAATCATAGCTTTGATTGTTGCTTCGTCTTCATTTGGTATAAGTCCTCCTTGTGGACTTGGCATTTTATTCATTGGTCCAAAAACTCTACCAAAAGTAGTTGCAATCTTTGGCATCATTGGTGCAACAGCAATAAAGAAATCATATTCTTTTGCTAATTTTTTCATTTCCTTTTCTTCTTTATATTTTTTAAACTCTAATTCTGTAATTGTATCTATCAAAGGTGTTCTTTTAGTTAAAAAAGCTGCAATTTTTTTCTTGTTAGAATTAGGCAATTTAACGAAAGTATTCAATGCTTCTTTTCGAACATCATAATTTTGTAAATTTACAATTAAGTCTACAGATTGTACAAACTTTCTTTTCTTTTCTTTTCCAAGCACTTCAAGAGCTTGTTTTAGTTCCATGTTTTCCATTTTGTTTTAAACCACAAAGAATTAGATGTATCCAATCCTCCTACCTTAAAGGTAGTTCAAGCGGTATTATAATTGGGGACATTTTGGGTTTAAAAAGGTTGCGATACAGGATAATAATACTTAAATAAGAAAAAAATAAATATTTTATATGGCAACACTAGTAGCATTATTATCCACTGGAAAAGGTTCTTGGAGCCAGGTGGCAGGTTTGGTTAAAAAAGGAGAGTGGGAGAAAATTATTTTGTTGGGTCCATCTTTCGCAAGAGAATTTACAATACCTGGAGAACAATTTGACTTTATAGAATTTGATCCAAATAAGTCTCTTGTCCAGTTAAAGAAAGAACTCTTAAGCAAATTAAAACCCAAATTAGATAATTTGGATTTTGGAGCAGAAACTTCTCTTTCAATTGCTTCTGGAAACGGAAAAGAACATATGGCACTTATTTCTGCATTACTGTCTGTTCCTGTAGGTGTTAGATTTACTGCATTAACTAAAGAGGGCGTGGTGATTTTGTGAAATGGGAAATCCTGGGTTAATAATCGGGCCAACTCCTAGAAGAAGCAAGACTTCTAGAAAAAGTTGGTTAGAAAAAGAGATTAATAGTCATAATGAACTACATCCATTTGTTATGAGATTTAATTTGCCACAAGGGTATGTTGTAATGATTTCAGAAAAGGAGGGAGTTTATTCTCCCTGTGTTTACGACGAACATAGGCCAAGGAATATTCCAGAGGTAATTTGTGCTTCAGAGAATATTCAAGTATGCCCCTCTCAAATGGAAGGTTATATGGTTGCTAAATCTCACCAGAATTCTGGAAGGGCACTAAGATTAAGAGAAAAGATAAATCCAAGCTTATTGCCCGGATGGTCTCAAAAATATGAGGAAGGTCTATAATAAATTCAATCACTAAATTTTCTCAATTTTTAATTTCTTTCCTTTCTTAGCAATTAGTACAACACAACATCTTTCATCTTCACCTGCTAATTCATATTCTTCTAAGTTCTTTAATACATTTAAGGCGTATTCTTTAACTTCTTTGAACCATGGCATTTTATCATAACCTGCTCTTTCCCTAGAATATCCTACAGACATAAAGCCTTTAACATGTATAAAATCAGGGTTTGCTTTTTCAATTAACTTTGTATATTCTTTAATATTATCTTCATCCATATTAGTTAATCCTCCATTACCTTCTTTTACTAATGTCATTCTAATAACTCTTCTAACTTTTCCTTCAAGAGATTTTAATACATCCAAGCTTTCATTAAAGAGTTCCCAAGCTTCTTTTTTAGTTGATTTATGCCACTTCAAAAATAATTCCTTGTTTGGGGCATTTGTCGAAATTGTAATCTGTGTTGGAAATTCTGTTTCATTTAATTTTCTTAAGGCATCAGGATTTAAGCCGTTTGTAACCAAAAAACCAACTGCTCCTCGACGACGAATTTCAGCAAACATTTCACCCAGTCGTGGATAAATTGTTGGCTCACCAGAAAGAGACATAGTATAAAGTGATGGTTCAAGTGCTTTTTTGAATTCTTTCTTATCAACTTTATCATTTCCACCAAAGCCCATCATTAATTTCCTTCTTTCTTCAACTATTCCATTTAAAATTTCAATTGGGTCATCTATCTCTGACATTTTATCTCCAAGAGTTAGTTCAATTGGTCTCCAGCAATGAAGACACTTGTTTTCACACCAAAGTGTTGCCGGTGACATTTGACAGCAACCAGCACTGGAAATTCCATAAAACTTTTCTTTCCAACATCCTCTGTCTCCGTTTAAGGAATTTCTAGCCCACCGACAAATTTGAACAGCAGAAGAATTTCCCACTAAACCATATTTCATTTTCTTTAATTTAGCTTGGATTTTTTCAGGTATCATGATAACCTTGTTTTTCTAGAATTAGTTCAACCTTATTAATAAAAAATATTGTCTTTTTCCTCAAGGAAGTCACATAATCCTCGCTAAAGATCATGTTTGTAGAATAGTTAGCATCATGCCGATCACTTTTAAGGGAGGTATAAAACTCTGCATCTGACTTTGTTAAAGAAACTTCTTCAATTAATTCTATTTCTTCCTCAGAAACCTCTGAATAGTTTTTTATCAAGAATAAGAGAGTTGCCGTGTGATTTTTAGAAACATAACTTTTTTTTGCCAACAAAGACAAACAAGAATGATAAAGGGCATAATATAAACTGATAACAACCCAATCATTGTAATCTTTATTTGAAATTAATAAATCCGCAACCCTTAAATCATGTTTGGCTTTTTCCATATGGGCCTCAATCAATCCTTCGGTAAATTTTTGTTTAGTTAAGTTCCTTTTTTCCAAATGAAAAGAAACCTGATTATCCAATAATGCCTTATCTTCAAAGTAATTTTTAATTTTCTTCATCTTTCAAATAATAATTAAAACCTCCAAAAATTGGAAAGCCTGTTTCCTTAGATTGTAAAATTAAATGGTCCTTGGAAATTTTAAAACTATCTGATTTGATAAACACTGTTTTTAGAGGATAATTAGATTCGGAATTTATCTTCTTTGTTAAATTATTTATTCTTTGCTTAATTTCTCCTTCATAAAGTTTCTGCAATTCCAGATTGTCAAAACTATGTAAGATTACAACCAAGTCAATATCAGATTCTTCTTTTTCTTTTTTCCTAGAAGCAGAACCAAAGAAAATCACAGATTCAACTGCAGAAGGGAATTTCCCCAACCAGTTCTTTAATGGAATTCTAACCCCCATATTTAAAGAATCAAATATACCCTTAGCTATTTGGCAAAAAATATAAGGTTTTCTATTTTGTGAAATTCTAAAAAAGATGTTTGAGGTTTTTTTGTCTACTTCGATTTCTTTATTCTTTTCCATTTTATTCAACACATTTTGAAGAGAACTATTAGACAACTTTGTTAAATTTCGTAACTCTGTAAAATACAACCATCTATTTTTAACATCATAAAATGCTTTGTTAACTTTCTCTTTTGCTTCCATAAGTCATATAAAAAATGAGACTATTTAAACCTTGCCATTTATTGGCATAATCTTGCCAGATATTGATAAATCTGCTACTTCAAATTGTTGAAATCTTTAGAGACTTCTTCAAAGAATCAAAGACAATCTTTTTCTGTTCTTTTTCCATCTTAAATATAGGTGCAAACAAGACAGGTGGCTCAAATTCCCAAGGTAAGAGATTAAAAAGTCAACTCCGATTTGCGACCCTCCAAGCACCTAAACTATAGCTTAGGGCTGCTCCAATCAAGGCCTGACCCGGTTCACAATAGCAAGATCAAGAAGGACAAAGCATCAACATTAACAGTCTAACATTGCCAAGTTCCTTATTACTTCCTGCCTATTCAGTCCACCATAAAGCCCATTTGTGTAGGTGCAAGGGGCTAGCTTGCACAACTTAGTTTGCAAATATAGGATGTTTAAGGGGTTTAAAAAATTTGTTATTACCTTAATTTTTTTATGAAATAAATTTCTTCCAGATCTCAATAGCTTGTCTTCTAGATTCTTCAACAGAGATTCCTGCATCTAAATAAGTAACTTGTGTCCCATGATCTTCAAATATTTTTCTTAACCAATCGCTTTCATAAGGAATTTTAGCTCTTTTTAAGAACTCTTTATTTTCAAAAATTGCGTCATCCTTTTTTGTTCTTTTTTCTAATCTTCTTATCAATTCTTCAATGTCCCCAATTGTTGGAATTATTAATAAATCTGGAGCATTAGCTAATTGATATTGATTTCCCGGATTTGCTAAAATCTTTTCCCTAGTCTTTACTGGATCAAGACCTTCATCCTCGGCATTTAAGGTTTGGTAACAGAGGGTTGTAGCTAAACTTCTGCTTTGAATAATTTTATATCCCTTTCTAATCGCAGGAACAATAAAATTTCTCATTTGAATTTCACGGTCAAGAGAATAAGCTCTTATTAATAGGGAGGCGGGAAATAGTCCTCTGTTTGAATTGGATATTAATGTGTTTCTTATGTCTGCACCTAATCCACTATATGTGGGCTCTCCAGTTAAAACACCTGAATATCCTTCAAGCATTGACACATTGGGTCTTTTAGTTGGATTGTCTTTACACCATTGAACACTATCAAAAACTTCTCCTTCAATTTGTCCAACAAGAGCTGATTCAATTACTCCCTTTCCAATTCCGTCTAGTCCGTCCACAACTATAAATCGGCCTTTTTCGTTTTCCATAAACTAAAGGATACGTCTCACTTTATAAAAATCATTATGGTAGAACATATACGTTCAAATCATTATTCCAATCTTTTCTTTAATTTCTCAACATCTTTATCTTCTAATTCTTTAAGGTTTCCCTCTTCTGAATCTCCCAGTCTAATATTTTCTACAGAAATTCTCTTTAGCATATAAATTTTATATCCTAATTTTTCCATTACCTTTCTAATAATTCTGTTTCTACCTTCTCCAATCATCAATGAAAAATTATTTCCCTCCACTCCAGAGATTACCCCTACTAATGGCTGACCTTCAATATCTACACCCTCTTCTATTTTCTCTATATCTTCTCTTGTAATTTTTGGTTCAACTCGAAGAGAATAAACTTTCTTTGCGTGTTTACTTGGGTGGGTTAAATTATTGGTTAGATCTCCATCATTAGTTAAAATTAATAAACCTTCTGTCATACCATCTAACCTCCCTACATAATTCAACATTTGCCCAAGTCCTTTGGTTAATTTCTTAACAGAATCTAAATCGTAAATTGTTTTCCTACCTTCAGGATCATCCTTCGTAACCAAGATTCCCTTTGGCTTATTAAGAATATAATAATACTTTTTTTCTATTCTTTTAATTTTTTCTCCCTTAACAAAAATTTCATCATGAGCTTCAGCTTTGTCTCCAATTTTAGAAGTTTTTCCATTCATTTGAACTACTCCTTTTTCGATTAGTTCCTCTGCCTTCCTTCTAGAACAATATCCTGCATTTGCAATTATCTTTTGAATTCTTTCTGCCATGAAAAATAAAGAATAGTTGTGTTAAAAAAGGTTATGACTTAGGAATTTAGATCAATTTTCAAATTTAATCTATCTATGACATGTCCAGAACCAATTCCTCTAGCTACTCCATATACAAAACCTCCAGAATCTCTAATTTTCTTATTTTTAATATATTCTTCTAGTGCTGGTTGGCTAATCCGGATATCTAGAACACCATACTCAACAAAATGTTCTTCTTCTCCCCACGGAAAGGTTAGTTGGGTTGTTTCTCTAGGGGGTTCAAGTGTCCATCCATTGAAAAAGGAATTATCAAATCCTTCTCCTAGCCCTCCAAGAGAATAAAATCTCTCATTAGAAGAATATAAATTTACACAGATTACTTTTCCAGAACTATATCCTCTAACATGCTCTGAAAGAGTTTCTCCATTGAAAATCTTTCCAATATCTTTTTTATTGAGATTTACATTAACATTCTGAGGATACTCAACTTTCATAAAATTCAAAAGAATTAATTCCTTTTAAAAATTATTATACTAGAGTTAAAAATAAAAAAATTGCCCCATTTTCCCGGGGCCCAGGAATACTATAAAAAAATTAAATAAATTTAGTAAGCTTTTTTAGCTTCGCCATCAGATACAGCTTTTTCAGCGTTATCCTTTGACATGATTCTACACATACCACAACCACATACAGAACACTTACCCTTGGCCATGAATCCGCCTCGAGAAGTTTTGGTCATTTGTGCATCTTTCATCTCTTTGTTCTCTTTACATTTCATACATCTTCCTTCTATTGTCATTTATTTTTCCTCCATTTTTATTTAGATTTTATGTACCTCGCGCTTATTTCCACACGCAAGACAATGAATAAAACTCTTTCCTTTTTCCTCAACTAATTCTGTATCTGGTTTTTTACATTTAGCACATAAAACAAACTCTTTAACATAATCTTCAACTTTATTATTAACATCCTTACTGGCAAGTTTTCTAGATAATGTTGCCCTATCTCCTTGAATTTCTGAAGAACTAGCTAGAGATTTAGCTAATGCCTTTACAAAATGATTTCTATCTCTTCCAAGATAATCGGCAATTTGTCCAAAGTTATCTATAATTGTTCTAACACCTGCATGATGGCCTTTAACTTTTGGAACCTCAAACCTCTCAGTAACTTCTGTTCTAACAACGGTTTTGTAAGCTTCATCTAACATCTCTTCATAATTAGCCATAAAAACACGTGTAAAAAGGGGTTTATAAGGATTTTTACACGTAAAATCTTAGTTTTTTAAGGGTTAAATATTTACTTACATAAAAAGTAGGTCCCGAAAACTTTAAAAATGCAATATTCTCATAGTAATTATATCTTCTGAGACCTTTAGAGATAATATACAAAATGGATGCTGATTTAGAAAAACATGTAAAAAAGACAGGTACATTAACTGTTGGAATAGTTTGTAAGGATGGAATTGTTCTTGCAGCAGATAACAGACAAACCTATGCTTCTGGAAATGGAATAGCTTACTTTGCTGGAACTGCAGAAAAAATTCATGCAATCAATGATAGAATTCTTGCAACAACAGCTGGAACTGCATCAGATTCTAGGAGAACTCTTAAGTTAATTGGGGCAGAAATAAAATTAAAGGAACTAAAAAGTAAAACCGAAGTAACTATGAAAGAGGCTTCGTCTTTAATTTCAAATATGTTGTTTCAGAATATAAGGCAGCCTTCAATGATTCCAAGTATTGCACACTTTCTTGTAGCGGGCTATGATAAGGTAGAAGGAAACTCACTATATGAAGTTTCGCCGGACGGATACTTACAAAAGATAGAAACATATGAGGCAACAGGAGCCCCCTTTGAATCAAATGCAATTTTTGATGTTGAATATCATAAAGATATGAGTATAGAAGAAGCAATAAAATTATCTGAGAAGGTATTCAAATCAACTAGGGGAAGGCAACCGGGAGTGGGTGATGGATGGGATATTTACGTTATAAAAAATAACTCTATAGAAAAGGTTTCAGGACAAAAGATAGTATCAGAATTAGTAGACAAAGAATAATTTCATATTCATAAAAGATGGCAGATATTTTAAATACAATAAAAGAGAAATTACCTAGAGGAACTGTAAAAGATACAATTTTTGAGGGTGCAAACATAGTTGTCTATACAACAGATGTAAGTTTTATAAAAAACGGTGAAGCAGATATTAAAAGTTTAGTTGGTTTAATAAAAAAGAGAGTTGAACTTAGAGGGGATAAGTCTATTCTGATGGATAAGGTAAAGACTGAAGAAAAAATTAGAGAGATTCTTCCAAAAGAGGCAGATATTACTAAAATATTATTTGATTCACAAAGAAGTATTGTTGTTATAGAATCCAAAAGGCCTGGATTGGCAATAGGGAGAGAAGGAAATTTACTAACTGAAATTAAAAATCTAACAATGTGGACTCCAAAGGTTCAAAGAAGTTCTGCAATTCCATCTAAAATAACTGATAAGATTAGGGAAGTTCTGTATATGGATAATAATTATAGAAAGAAATTTCTAAATTCTATTGGAGAGAAGATTTACAAGGAATGGAGTTCGGATAAGATTGAAGAATGGGTTCGAATTACCGCATTAGGTGGGGGAAGACAGGTTGGTAGAAGTTGTTTTTTACTTCAAACTCCAAACTCAAGAGTTTTAATTGATTGTGGAATAGATGTTTCTTCAAATGGTAGGGAACAATTTCCTTATCTTGATGCTCCAGAATTGGATTTAGAGAGTATTGATGCTGTGGTTGTTAGTCATGCACATCTTGACCATTCTGGATTATTGCCTTATTTATATCGGATGGGGTATAAGGGTCCTGTTTATTTAACTCCTCCAACAAGAGATATCTCAGCACTTTTAGCTTTAGATTTTATAGGGGTGGCCTATAAGCAAGCTTCAACTCCTTTGTTTAAATCTAGTGATGTTCGGGAAATGGTAAAACATTCTATAGCTTTGAATTATAACGAGGTAACAGATATAACCCCTGATATACGAATTACTTTTTATAATGCAGGCCATACCCTTGGTAGTGCAATGATTCATTTTAATATAGGAAATGGATTGCATAATTATCTTTATTCTGGAGACATAAAATTCGGAAAGTCAAGAACGCTAGAGCCTGCAGCGAATTATTTTCCAAGGTTAGAAACATTACAATTAGAATCAACTTATGGTGGAAAGGACAATAACTATCCTCCAAGAAAAGTTTCAGAACAACAATTAATCGATTTTATTAATGGGATTATAACTGAGGGGGGAAAAGTCTTACTTCCAGAGTTAGGTACTGGTCACGCACAAGATAAGATGCTTTTATTAGAAGAGGCTATGCGTATGGGGAAAATACAAAAAGTTCCGATATATATTGATGGAATGATTTGGGATATTAATGCTGTACATACGGCTTATCCAGATTTTTTAAATAATTCTATTAGGTCTGCAATTTTCTCAGATAATAATCCTTTTGTATCTGACCTATTCAAAAGGGTTGGCTCTCCTTCAGAAAGGAGAAAGGTGATTGAGGGCGGTCCTTGCATAATTATTGCTACAAGCGGTATGCTTGTTGGTGGTGCTTCAGTAGAGTATCTTAGGGAATTTGCAGATAATCCTTCAAATGGACTTTGTTTATCGTGTTATCAACCTCCTGGCGGTTTGGGTAGGCAAATAAAGGAAGGAACGATAAAAGAAGCAAGATTTGTTGTACAAGGAAAAGAAGAAATTGTTCCAATAAAATTAAAGTTTCTTAATATCGATGGATTTTCAGGACATTCATCTAGAAATGAATTAATGGCGTTTATGAGCAATATTAATCCAAAACCTCGAAAGGTTATCTTGAACCATGGAGAGCAGTCAAAATCTTTGGATCTTGCAAGCAGTATTCATAAGTCTCAAAGAGTTGAGACAATTGTTCCAAGAAATCTTGAAACTATAAGATTAAGATAAAAAAAGGGCCTCTCCCCAAGACCCTTTAAAAAAATAAATTATTCTGTTAGCCTATTTATCCAAATACTGTATGAATTTGTTTAAGAACATAAGCTTCATCTGGATTCTGGGCTACGCTAGAGGAGTCAGCAGCATAAGCTCCGGGAGCTTCTAGTTCTAATATCTCTACTCTACCTTCAGACGGGTAGCACGCTTGACTACATTCTCTTGATCTGTTTCCTTCGTTTGTCATTTTTCTTTTTCCTCCAATTTAGTTATCTAGGAATCTAAGATTAAGTAGGGTCAAAAGAAATTAAACATATAAATTGAAAATCGCAAAAAATCTTATGACCCTAGAATTAATTATAGGTCACTAGATTAATCGCAGTTACGACTAACTTAGATTTCATAAATCCTAGGTCAATCATATTTATCTGCATAGAAGAAAGAGGGAAAGGGGGTTTAAATAACTTGCGGGAGTTTAATCCATAATTGCAAATCTTAATAATCCACCAACGCTGCCAAGATTATCAAACTGTACTCCTTCGGGAGTTTCATTGGTTACTAGGTGAACTTCTGTAGAGCTGGCCTTGGCTAGTGTGTCAAGTTCTTTTATTTTCTTTTTATCTAAAGTTTTTGAGAGGATTAACTTGTCCACAGCTCCCCTTTTCAATCTATCTTCAACTTCTGCCATTCCATATGCAACTTTATCAGGGTTTTTGGCTAGCCTTTCAAAAAATTCATCAAGTATTTGCTTTTGTTTTGTAACTTCTTGCTCTGCTAAAACGTCTTCACATAAATTCACCAAGTCAATTAATCCGGCGATTCCTGTTCCACCAAGGTCTTTAACAGCAATTACTTTATTTTTAAGTTCCGTTACTAATTGTGCTTGTTCTAAAAATTCTTCTTTTGTAGGGATTGGCCCACCGATTAAGATTCCCTTAATGTGTTTCATTTCAAAAAATTCATTCTTCATGTGTTCTGCAACTCTCTTGAAAAATTCCTTTGCAGCACTCTCTCTAATTCTGGCAAATCTTTGGGCACTCTGGCCACCAGCCTTGGTTTTCCCTGGAATTCCTGAAGTCATATTTTGTAATAAGCGAACATTCTTGCCGTCGAGGATTCCAATAGAGGCCTCGTTTCTTTCAATAATTAATAAAGCATAAACTTCATCACTTTCGAGCATTTGTTGTAGGGGTTCCATAACAAAGGTTTGATCACATCTGTAAATTCTAACCTTCATTGGTTTTGGAGGTTCAATAGCCCAAATTTCTAAATCTTCTTTCCCCTCAACATTACTTACATTTCCAGAAAAAACTGCTAAGCCGTTTTTAGGTGTTTGTTTATACTCTTTTAATTTCCTAATGGTCTTTTCTAATGCATTAATTACATTTTTTCTCGTAGCATTAGATTTAATATTGGTTGCTGTTCCCTTTTCATCTTCTAATTGACGTGCAACCAAATTAATATTGAATCCTGCAGGAACATAAACTGTAATCAGTTCTGTGTGTCGTCCGCGGATACCTTCAAGTCTTTCAACCAAACTTTCCAATTCAAATCTTTGTGTTTCAGTTATCTTTACCATTTAATCTAGGAAAGCCACCTTGAAGTCACCCTCTTTAATATTTTTAGCGTTAACAACATCTTTTAAGTCTTCAAGTAATTCATTTAGTTCATTAAATATTTTATTTTCTAATTTAATTTCGACTTCACAATTCATAGATTTTTGAGCAATAGTTTTTTCCTTTCTAATTTGTTCAAGGACCCCTATAAACTCTTCCCATAGGTCTGCATCATCTAATTTCTCCTGTTCAATAAATTTCGTAGTTGGCCAATCACTTAAATGAATTGAATTTTTTTTATCATAATATGTTTGGTATATCTCTTCTGTAATATATGGCATTATGGGGGCAATAGTTTTTAATAAAGATAGTAGAACCTTGTGTAATGTGAATTGGGCTGATTTCTTTTTATTTCCAGACCCTTGATAAACTCTTTTTTTAACAATTTCTAAATAGTTATCACAAAAATCTTTCCAGAAGAATTTATCAAACTCTAAACGAACCTTGGAGTATTTATATTTCTCAAAATGTCTTGTAACTTTCTCAATGAATAATTCTGTTTTAGTTAAAAATAATTCATCCATCTTTTCAAGTTTCTTTGGGGCCTTTCCATCAAAGTCTTTTAGATTCATAAAGACAAACTTAGATGCATTCCATAATTTATTAACTGTTTTCTTACCGGCAACAAGGTCTTCCTCCATATAATCCAAATCACTACCCAGGGTTGAACTAGAGGCCCAATACCGTAAAGCATCAGCACCATAGTTTTCTAGAACCTCTTTTGGATCAATAACATTTCCCTTGCTTTTACTCATTTTTTCTCCCTTAAGTGAAACATTACCTGAAATTACAATATCTTCCCAGGGAATTGTGTTTTTGTGTATGTATCCTCTTGCTATTGTATAAAATGCCCAGGTTCTAATTATGTCATGTGCTTGTGGCCTAAGACTGTAAGGAATAGTTATTTTATCCTTAATCAACTTAGAAGCAATTTGTGGACTGATAGAAGAAGTTGCCCAGGTATCAAGAACCATAGATTCAGGGGTAGCAGCCTCACTACATTTTGGACATTTCTTTTTAGTTTGGAGTGGATCAATGGGAAGTTCATTATCCTTTGGTAAAATTACTTCGTTACATTTTCCACATTCCCAAACTGGCAAGGGTATACCAAAATGCCTATTTCTTGAAATATTCCAGTCCCACTCCAGTCCATTAACCCAATTGTCATATCGTTTATGCATATATTCGGGATACCATTTAACTTTATTTCCTTGATCAATAAGTTTTTCTTTTTTGTCAATTATTTTTATAAACCATTGTGGTGTCGGGAGAAATTCAATCTCACACCCACATTTATCATGAACATTGACGGCGTGTGTAATGTCTTTTTCTTCAACAAGTAAATTTGTTCTTTCTAAATTTTTAAGAACTTTTTTTCTTGCTTCTTTTATCTTTAGGCCTTCGTAACCTGTATACTCTACAGTTCCATTTTTATTGAAGACAACACGAGGTACTAGGTTGTGTCTCTGGATTGCGTCAACATCAAACTTATCACCATATGAACAAATCATTAGAACTCCAGTTCCTTTTTCTGGCTCGGCAGATTCATCTGCAATAATTGGAACCTCTTGGTTAAATAATGGAACAATGGCAGTTTTTCCAACTACATCTTTAAACCTTTCATCCTCGGGGTGAACAAAAATAGCAACACAGGCAGGTAATAATTCTGGTCTTGTTGTCGCAATTAATAAATCTTTATCATCTTCTCTTATTTGGAATTTAAGTGTGGAGAATTTACTAGGTAATTCTTTGTCTTCTAGTTCTGCTTGGGCTATGGCAGTTTGACATTCAGGGCACCAGAGTGTGGGAAATTCGGCCTTGTAAATTTCTCCCTTCTTATAGAGGTCTATAAAATACTTTTGAGAAAGTTTTCTTGAATTTTCATCAATGGTAGAATAACTAAGATCATAATCGGCACTTATTCCTAGTTTTTTCCAATCATCAATAAATTCATCTCTTATTTCAGATATTGTTTTTAGACAGAGATCAATAAATTCTGCCCGGCTCATTTCCGTGCTTTTAACATTTTTTAACTTTTCAACAAGTCTTTCTGTTGGAAGTCCATTATCATCTGTTCCAAATGGATAATATACTCCTTGAAACATTCTTCTGAATCTTGCAATAAAATCTTGTTGTGAGTAACTAAATGCGTGTCCAATGTGCATTTTTCCAGAAACTGTTGGAGGGGGAGTATCAATGGAATAGATTCTTTTCTTTTTTGGATCAAATTTAAATGTTTTTTCTTTTTCCCAAATTTCTTTTAGTCGTGCTTCTACTTCAAGAAAATCATATCCCTTCTTCTTTTCTGCCATGTCTCTCCCACACAAAACTTATTTAAAAAGGTAATCATTTTATTTTGTATGAAGATTTTAGCAGCAGGAGATTTCCATGATAATAAGCGTGCAGTTGAGCGATTAGCAAAAAAAGCTTTGGATGAAAAGGTTGATTTAATAATCCTAACAGGAGATGTGCATAGTTATGTTCCTGGAGATGATAGAATTCTTGACCCTCTCAGAAAAACAAAAAAGAAAATTCTCTTTGTTCCAGGTAATTGCGAAAATATGGAAGAGTATCAAAGATTAAAGGAATCTGCCAAGAGTATTCACGGATATTATGTTACTTATGGGGGGGTTGGTATTGCAGGGCTTGGTTCTCCTGATTGGACTCTTTCTCACGATAATAAAGACTTTGCTTTAATCGAAAGGCAGTTTAAAAAAATGAAACCAGAAAAGAAGATTCTTGTTTCTCATTTACATGCTGCCGGGACAAAGGCAGAGTTTTCTGGAGTCGAAGGAGAAAGGGTTTTGAGAAAAGCAATCAATAAATTTCATCCAGACATATTTATTTCAGGGCATATTCATGAGGCTGAAGGAATTGAGGAAAAAATAGGTAAGACGAGAGTAATTCAGGTTGGACGAAAAGGAAAGGTGATTGAGATTTAGTGTTTAAAATTTCTTACATAAACCGAGATCTCTTCTAGCTAAAGAAACCGGTGTAATTGATCTTCCCGATCCTGGAATTCCTTCTAAGTGCATTCTAATTTGTTCTCCTGTGGGTCCAAGGCTCCTGCTTTTAACAATTGCTGCTTGGGATTTATGATAGATCATTTTATCTGGGTTGTTTAAATTATCATACTCAAGGCTATTGGGTGTCATGAATAATATTAAAATTTCAGGGTTATAAGTATTTGTATTCTTCAAGAAAGTAATGTTATTATTCCACCAATACCTGCACCAATGCCTCCCCCTCCAACCCCTAGAGAAGCATTAACAGCATATTGTATTGTTGTGGGTGCTTGTTTTAAAACTTCAACACAATCATTAACTCTTTCTCCAAAATAAATTCCTCCAGCAACTCCTGCAACAAGGCCTACTCCAACATATATTAAGCCAGTTTTCATATTTTTTCTTCTGGTTTTAAATTGTTCATCTAGATCCCTGTTAAAGTCATTTATTGGTCCTCTACCTATTCTTTTATTCAACATACAATTTCAGAATTAGTTCCGTATTTAAACATTTAGTTTATCCTATAAATCCTCAAATAAGTCTAAGTTTTCTTTTTTCAACAATTGTAAAGACAAGATAAACTATTAGGAAAAATAATAAAATTGCAGAGTATCTTAAAATCTTTCCGAGATAAGGATTAACAATCTTCACTTCTTTTGGTATAAACTCGTTACCAATGTAAATTTCAAGCCAGGTTCCAATTCCTCCATTTCCATTTATCTCTGTAAATAATATAATTCCATTGTAAATTCCTTCTTTACCTTTGATGCAAATTTTCACATTTCTTGATCCATTAACATATATTGGATTTTCATAGGTTATCTCTAGGTCAAGTTCAGAAATCTTCAAATCATAATCTTTAAGGTCTCTTTTATTTATTGAATCTTCAGATAACCACCTATCTTCCAAAAAAACTAAATCATTTGTGCTTATGATTACTTCTTCGCAAATGTTTTCGTCAGCATTTCCTTCGAAGGTAATTTTTTCATGACTTAGACCAATTGCTGAGGAAAATGAGATAAGAAGAATGAAAAGAACTAACTTATTGAGAGACTGCATAGAAAACAATTTCTGCTGAGTGGTCTAGCAGGTTTTGTGTTTTATTTGTATAATCTGTTAAATCTAACCACATATAAAAATATTCATCTTCTAATCCACTTGTTCCCGGGCTATCTATGTCTAGACTGAAATTTCCAATTAAATACTCTGTTGATAAATTCCCGCTTTTTCTTTCTTGAAGAACTAGATTCTCAAAGATCTCGTCTGGAGATTTTAATTCTGGCGTTATAGTTACAGCAATATTTCCAGTGTTGTTTATTGTTATTTTGATATCATCAGAGACAGGGTTGTTTTTTGTTACTGTGCTAAGATTTATTTCGGATGGAACTTGTATTGAGATTATATCTGTAAAATTCAGAACATCTACATAGATTGTTGTTGATTCGCTATAGCTATTTATTAATGTAAGACTTAATAGAAAAAATAAGAATATATACACCTTCATAGGAAAATATATAAATGATTGTTTATATATCTTACTGGGGTAAAATAATGAAACAAAAATTTCCTGTACTCGCCGTTTTGATTCTTATTCTAGGTCTTAGTTGGCTACTTCAGGATATGGGTATAATGAACTTGAATCTTCCCTGGTTACCTGTAATTGTTGTAGTTGCAGCGATTGGTATGATCTGGAACAGGCTTAAATGAGAAGAAAACAAAGAGTATTTAGAAGAAAGATTACTGCCACAGCCTTGTTTTCATTAGTTTTATTAATTATTCATGGTTTGATTTTTGATCTTGATGCTTCACAAGTTAGTAGATTAAGTATTGAGGGGTTTGTTGTAACCTTTGTTTTGGTGTTTATGGGTTTGTTAATTCTTGAATGGATTTTTGATATTGAAGAGCACGAAGAGATTGTTAATATTAGGAAGCGGTTGGGTAAATTGGAGAAGAAATTATAATTCCAGAGGCTTTATTCAATTAATATTCTTTGTGATCAAGTTTTTCTTCTATTTTTATTGCTTTTCCGTGTGTAACTGCATCCGCTAACTTTTTCCTTCCGGATTGTAAAATCCTTGACAGTGTTGATTGTGAGATCTCCATTTTCTCTCCTGCTTTTACTTGTGAAATTTCATTTAAGTCTACAAATCTAATTGCTTCAAATTCTGGAGCAGACAAAATTACCTCAGATAAATTAACCATTCTTATTCCCGCAGGTTTGAAATAAGAAGAATTAGGTTTTCCCCTAATCCTTCTTTGTTTACATGGTCTTGGCATCTTGTGCTAGTTGCCTCTTCTACGACCCATTCTTTTTCCACATGGTCTGCGGCCTTTATCTTTTTCAGATGTAAGGGATTCTTCTTCACAGTCTCCTCTTTGTCTTCCAGTTTTTGGCCCTTCTCCATCCGGTCCTTTTCCATCTTTGTTTGGCATTTTTCTTCTTCCTCCAGTTTAATTATGAATATATATTCATAATAGTATTTAAAGTTAATGGTCTCATTTTGTGATAAGTTTATAAATCTTGAATTCTTAAAAGAATAAAGATGGTGAAAGATAAGAGATTAACAAAGGAGATTTATTCCCTTAATGAAAAACAACAGCGCTATGTTAATCTAGATTTGCCAAATCCTAAAAATGGGGAATACCTCTTATGTGTTTTTCATTTTATTCCTGGAAAAGGTCTTAATACTTTACAAGCAGCGTCTGAAATTGCAGCCGAATCTTCAACAGGTACTAATTTTACAGTTCAAACAGAAACTGATTTCTCACATGAAATGAATGCTTTAGTTTATCAAGTTGATTATAAAAAAGAACTTGTTTGGATTGCATATCCTTGGAGGCTTTTTGACAGGGGAGGAAATGTTCAAAATATTTTAACTTATATTGTTGGAAATGTTCTTGGGATGAAACAAATTAGTGCTTTAAAACTTCTAGATGTTTGGTTTCCTGCTTCGATGCTTGAACAATATGATGGGCCAAGCTATACTCTTGATGATATGAAAAAATATTTGGGGATTAAGAATAGGCCTGTTCTTGGAACGATTGTTAAGCCAAAGATGGGGCTAACTTCTGCAGAATATGCTGAGGTTTGTTATGATTTCTGGAGGGGTGGCGGAGATTTTGTAAAAAATGATGAACCCCAGGCAAACCAAGATTTTTGTCCTTATGATAAGATGGTTTTACATGTAAAAGAGGCAATGGATAAGGCAGTTGCTGAGACTGGAAAAAAGAAGGTTCATTCATTTAATGTTTCGGCTGCAGATTATGATACAATGATCGAAAGGTGTGAGATGATTCGTAATGCTGGGTTTGAATCTGGTAGTTATGCATTTTTAATTGATGGGTTAACTGCTGGATGGATGGCTGTTCAAACTCTTAGAAGAAAATATCCTGATGTTTTTATTCATTTTCATAGGGCAATGCACGGATCTTTTACAAGACCTGAAAATCCAATAGGATTTAGTGTTTTAGTTTTATCTAAGTTTGCTAGGTTGGCCGGTGCTTCTGGAATTCATACTGGAACAGCAGGGGTTGGAAAAATGTCTGGAAGTCCTAATGAAGATATTACTGCTGCCAATGGAATTTTGAAAATTTTAGCTAAAGGCCATTTCTTTGAACAATCTTGGTCAAAGGTTCCTAAAAAGGATAAAGATGTTTTAAAATTAGTTAGGGAGGATTCGCATCATCATGTAATCTTGGGAAATGATTCATGGAGGGGAGTTAAAAAATGTGCACCAATTATCTCTGGTGGTTTAAACCCTACTTTGTTAAAACCCTTTATTGATATTGCTGGAACTACAGACTTTATTACTACAATGGGTGCTGGATGTCATGCTCATCCTGATGGAACACAGGCAGGAGCTACTGCGCTTTGTCAGGCATTAGAAGCTTACCAAAAGAAAAAATCAATTGAGGTTTATGCTAAGAAACATCCTGAATTGAAAAAGGCAATTGAATTTTTTGGAAAGAAAAAAGTAAAATCT
>Ga0233437_1003721_pt1 | contig 19409 bp, 16 predicted proteins | sample SI_122_August201_FD_182714 | JGI IMG/M metagenome (GOLD analysis project Ga0233437, IMG submission 182714) | Seawater microbial communities from Saanich Inlet, British Columbia, Canada - SI_122_August2016_200_MG | ecosystem: Environmental > Aquatic > Marine > Inlet | place: Canada: British...
CAATACGTCTTCTCATTCTTGTAATAAAATGACTACTATGCGTTTCAACAATGACTTTTTTTCCCTGCAACATTAATCCATACAAAAAGTCATATAATTTACTTTGAAGTTTTGGGTGTAGATGAATTTCAGGCTGTTCAATAATCAAAGTGCCCTTATTTTGCATTCTTAACCCTTCAACCACAATTGGTAATAATTGGCTAATTCCAAAACCTACGTGTTTGATGCTAGTTTCTAGGCCTGATTTATCAGTTAATATTATTTTGTAATTCTCATTTGTTTTTTCAGCTCTAATATTTTCTGCAACTTCAAAATAATCACACACCCAATATTTTACAGCTTTAGCAAATTCTTCTTTTTTCTCTATATAAGATATACCATTTTCCTGATTTTCAATTTTATTAAAATCAATATATGTTAGAGCTTCTTCTTGTAAAATTTGAGCAGTAAACTCACCTTTAGAGCCAACGCTTTTATAATTCATCAAAGCAGAGTACTCATCTTTTGGTATTTCTCTATTTGGACCTATATATGATATATCTTCTAAGAATGAATTGATTAGTACTTTTATATCATCAAGATTAATCAACTCTTTATTCGTATTAATCTGTAAATCTGTTGCATACTCTGTTTTTGTTTTTGTTGTGCTCTCATAAGAGACTGGATAAAAAGAAGAATAACTAATATTGCTAATGAATGGTTCTGCTATAAATAACTCACTGCCAAAAATTCCTGTATTAGTTTTTATAGAAAAGGTATTGTCAAAATTGGAACTGATTTTTATATACTGTTTATTATCATCAGCAAAATTAAATGTTACAGAAAAAATAGAAATAAGAATTTTTCGACTTTCACTAACATCATAATTAATATCTATTATGCAATTATAATCATCAAAAGTTCTAAAAACAGAAATGGTTTTAAGTTCATTATATTGTTCAATTTCAGATTTACTAAACTCAAAAGAAATTTTAAGTTTATTTTTTAAACTTTTATTTGAAATAATTTCAATTATATCCTTAACAATATAAAACTCTCCATTCAATAACAATGGTTTTTTAGAAGAATCTAATTCAATTGTCTGTTTCAATAAAAGTAAAAGCTGTACAAAAGACGACTTTCCAGCACTATTTACACCAGACAAAACAGTAAAAGGTTTTATCTGAAAATTCTTCAAATTTTTAATTGATTTGAAATTTTCAATCGATATTTTCATTGCATCTCTTCTTTAATTTTTTCTACAATATATTAGCTATGTCTTTAGGTAAAAAATTATCAATAACGGTAAAGATACTAGACACTAATTTCCTGCCCTTTCTAAGAAATGGACCCCAAAAGTCAGACAGTCCCTTAACTGTATGTATTCTGCGGTTAAAAAATCATGCCGCCTCAGGCAATGCTATAAGTTCATAATAAGCCTGATCAGGTGTTTGCTCTAAAGTCTGATGCTTTCGTTCTGCATTATAAAAATCAATATATTCCCTAATATTAACACGAGCATCATTGACTGACTCATAGGCTTTCAAGTATACCTCTTCATGTTTCAGGCTGCGCCAGAATCGCTCAATCATGACATTATCAACCCAACGGCCTTTTCCGTCCATGCTGATTTTAATGTCTGCAGATTTCAAAATATCAGTAAAAGCCTCGCTGGTAAATTGAGCACCCTGATCCGTATTAAATATCTCTGGTACTCCATAATGCTTAATCGCTTCTTCAATAGCAATCAATACAAAAATCTGTAGCCATGGTGCTAGAAAGATGCCAAGATAAAATCTTACGACTATGCCAGTCCATTATGGCCACCAGTTAAATAAAACCTTTCGCCATCGGAATGTAGGTGATGTCAGTACAAAAAACCTGATTGGGTTGATCAATAGCCAGCCCTTTTAACAAATAGGGATAAATCTTATGCCCATTGCCTGGGTGACTGGTTCCTTTCTTTGGATATAACGCCATTATTCCCATCAGCCTCATTAACCGCTGCACACGCTTTCGGTTAATGTCATGGTTTTTCGTAACCAGCCAATTCCGTATCCGACGGCTACCATAAAAATGTCGTTTAAGATGCATTTCATCAATGCGTCTCATGAGCCCTAAGTCATCATCTGATACACCTTTTGGCCGATAGTAAGCTGTCGATCTGTTCAGTGATAATAACTGGCACTGCCTGGATGAACCCTTCCAGATGATGACGCTCGATAGCTGAAGGCTTATACCCTTCTTTGGACGCGCTGAATATCTTGAGGATGATCATCATCTCGACCATGTTGGCCACTGAGCGATGATACTCTTGGCGACAATGCGGAGGGCTTCCTTGAGGTTTGGGTCTATGCGGATGTTGAGGGCTGCTGACTTGAGAGGAGGCATATCGCTTCACAAATAGAAGAAAGCATAGCTTTTGTTTAGCGTTACGCAACAGAGTGTTTACCCTGCACTTAAATTATTAAATTACATCAACCACAACACTTTCATTCAATGATAAACTGCATTAAAATAGTTCAATTACACACATATTTAATACAACTTTATGAGTAAAAAGATAATTATTCCTGGCAGAATAGGATATTGCGGAAGCAAAGAAGTCTTTATGGGCTTCGCTAAATCGAGCACTCTTTATAAAATTAGCTTTGCAGATATCCTGGATGAGAACACCGGAAATGGCTATCAGAGACGATTTAATGATAGACATAGTCTTGATTTCAAAAAGTATATACAACAGCAAGGTAGTACCACAATTCCTCTAACATTTAATCTAAGGCCAAGGCTCGATAATGCTTGGACTCTTAAAAAGAATAAAAATGGAACGGCTAGCTTATTAATTGACACTGATAAAAAGGGTGTTTTATCACAAGTGGATTGCCAGCATCGACTGGGGTATATCGGTGATGTGGACGTATCTCTTGCATTCATGACCTATATCGGACTTAAAAGTGATGAAGAAATGCAAGTATTCAGCACTATAAATGGAAAAGCAAAGGGGCTTAGTAGTAGCTTACTTGATTACCATGAAGCTCAGTTGGCCAGTAATTTATCTAAACAAAAACCAGAGCTATTCATTGCTTTAAAGCTAAATGATGACCCAGACTCACCTTGGTATAAGCGCCTTGACCTAGGCGGTAAACAAATTTCAGGTATGGCGCGAAAAGCTTCACTACGAACCATGCAACGGGCTGTAAAGAGATTCATTCAAGAGACTAAAATCACCCACAGCTATGAGACCAAAGACGTATATAAAGTACTTCTAGATTTTTGGAATGCAATAGTCTTTTTGCTTGAAAATGAATGGGATAACGACAGAAAGCATTTCGTGACAAAGGGAATTGGTGTCTATGCCCTAAATAGCCTTGCAGCTGACCTTTATCTTGAGGCAGTGAGAAAAAATAAAGAGTGTAACTATAGCTACTTCATTAATACATTATCTGAATTTATTCAGGATTTTGATTGGTCTAATACTGGCCCATTCAAAGGACTCGGTGGAGCTTCTGGAGCTAAAGAGGCTATCTCAATGTTGCGCAAGTTAAAGAACATTTCTCAGTTGGACCTGATTTCTAATGCCTAATAAAAATATATTATTAATCGAGCCAGGTTATAAGAATAAATACCCTCCATTAGGACTTATGAAAATTGCTCAATATCATGGGATAGATGGAAAGAAAGATAACGTAACTTTTATAAAAGGAGAAGACGATAAAAATGTTTTTACAAAATCCTGGGATAGGATATATGTTACAACACTGTTCTCATTTGAATGGGCAAAAATGGAAAAATCCATAGATTTTGCATTAAAAATTGCTAATGGTGATACATCTAAAATATTTGTGGGGGGTATTGCTGCCTCTTTGATGCACGATGAATTTCTAGAGGTTAAGAAATGGAAAGGTATTCGGTTTATTAAGGGACTTCTGACAGACCCTCCTGCCGCATCACTTCAACTAGACGATTTTGCTGAGGAGTTGTATTCAGATGATTTGCAGAGCAAACCAATAGAAGACCTTATTCCTGATTACGAAATATTGAACCAAATTGATTACAATTACCATGTGTTTGACGCTTATTTTCTGTACTCGACTAGAGGCTGCATTAGAAAGTGTAAATTTTGCGGTGTTCCTGCGTTAGAGGGGCCTCAGCGCGATAATGGTTCTTTATCCCACCATGTAAACAAAATTGCAAAAAAATATGGAGAAAAGAAGGACCTAATGTTAATGGATAACAATGTAGTTGCTTCACCGCGATTCAAGGAAATCATTGCAGAGATAAGAGACCTTGGTTTTACTCCGGGGGCAACAATAAAAAGAGGGTCTTCAGTTTTGCAGAGACGAGTAGATTTTAATCAAGGTGTTGATGCCAGGATTCTTTGTAAAGATAAGAGCTTTCTAAAGGAAATGAGTACAATTTGCATCAAACCTTTAAGAATAGCTTTTGATCATCTAGGCGTACGGAAACCTTATGAAAAAGCAATACGCTTTGCCGAGGAGGCAGGATTAAGAGACTTATCTAATTATATGCTTTACAACTTTCACGATACACCAGATGACCTTTACCAAAGAATGAAATTAAATATAGATCTTAATGAAGAACTGGGTATAAGAATCTTTTCATTTCCAATGCGTTATCAACCCATAGATTTAAAAGATAGATCACATATTGGTGATAATTGGCATAGGTTTTATTTACGATCAATGCAAATTATATTGCAAGCAACGCACGGAATAGTCAGTGGGGCACCAGATTATTTTAAGGAAGCTTTCGGAGATAATACTGAGAGCTATAAAGAACTTTTACTATGGCCCCATCATTATTTATTTAATAGGCAGTGGTACAAAAAATATGGGGGAACCCCTGAACTTGAAGAATATTTACAAAAACTATCTAAATTAACTCCTAATGAAAAGAATGAATTACTTGAAGTACTAACATTAAATCCATCAGCCTACAAAAAAGATTCCATAAGCAGGACAAACAAAGTGAAATCGATTGTAATGGATCATTATTTACCTTTACAAACCGTTGACGAAAGAAAAATTTGGGATGCGATGAGAAAGCAAAGAAAAGTATCAGATGATTTTAATTTACCTGAGGATGAGCGAGTTGAAGATGCAGGCTTATCGGAGAAAGTAGCATGAATAAGCAAGTAAACGGCATTGTTCCACTAGTAGATATAGCTCCGGCTAAACAAGCTTTCACAGGTGACATTGTTATTGGGAAAGATGTTTTAGAATTACTAACAGGCGCAATGTATACAGACCCACTTTCAGTATTTCGGGAATACATACAAAATAGTACAGATGCTATTGATGATGCTATTACTAATAACACTTATTCAAAGAGTAACATTATTCCTCAAATACATATTAACCTAGATGTTTCAGCTCGAAGCATATTAATTAGAGACAATGGACTTGGCGTTTCAAATAATAACTTCAAAAGAATTTTGACTTCAATAGGAGGAAGTCACAAACGAGGTACTCATCATCGAGGATTTAGAGGCGTTGGCCGCTTGTCAGGTTTAGGATATTGCCAGGAAGTTGTATTTAGAAGTCGTTCCTTAGGCGATGAGTTTATATCTGAATTACGTTGGGATGCACGTCGCCTGAAGACTTTGCTTAATGACTCTGATTGGGAAGGTGATTTAAAAGATATAGTTAAAGAAGTCGCTACATTTACAAAATTTAAAAACGATAAATTTCCTACACACTTTTTTGAAGTTGAACTTAACAAAGTCCTGAGATTTAAAAATGACATCCTTTTAAATGAGGAAGTTGTCCGAAAATATATCAGCGAAATCTGTCCAGTTCCTTTTTCTTCGGATTTTAAATATGGTGACCAAATAAGTAATTTCTTAAGTGAACATGGCGTCGGTCAAACTTATGGAGTTTTTATAAATGGAACAAGTGATCAAATCTACCGCCCACACTCAAACTCATTCAATTATAAACAAGATCATAAAGACAGCTTTGATTCAATTGATTTATTTAAATTAGAAGGAATAAATGGAGAGATCGATGCTATAGGCTGGAAGTTAGAACATGGTTATTTTGGCGCTCTCCCCAAACCGCTAGGACTACATGGGATTAGGTTAAGATCAGGTAATACGCAGGTCGGCTCGGCAGAAATTGTAAATGAAATATTTCCTGAAACAAGATTCAATTCATGGACTGTTTGTGAGGTTCAGGTTCTTAACTCTAAAATAATACCAAACGGGAGGCGTGACCATTTTGAGCAGAATGCACACTTCATGAATTTGGTAGGTCAATTAGCCCCACTAGGAAAACAGGTGGCTCACCAGTGTAGATACAATTCATCTAAAAGGAACAACCTTAAAGTTTTTGAATTAGAAAAATCGAAAGCCGGAGAGATCATTGAGATCGTTGAGCACAAAGCTACACCTGCAAAAGTGATTAAAAAATCTAAAGAAGAGTTTATACTTGCAATAGATAAAATGAAGAAAGTTATTTCAATGGATTATTTTAATGAAAAGGAAAAAGAAAATTTAAAAAGTGAAGTTGCAAAACTAGAGGAAAACTTTATATCAGTTCCTGACTCAATAAATGAGCCCAAAGAGCTTTCTTTTTTACCTAAAGGCCAGCAAGTTATTAGTAATGAGATTTTTGAGTTAATCTATGATAACTACTCCTCCAATAAAAATGCTGCGAAAACATTGATTGATAAGCTGGTTAAACAATTAGCAGCTAGATATAACGTGTAACCGCCAGAGGAAGTCCAAACTAACAACTAACTAATACAACTAAATATGTGTACACCAAGGACTGTTCCTTTTGAGCAATAATTTTGAATCTAAGTAGAGACCTCATCTTCTTTTATGCTTTTAATTATTTTAAGAAGACTAATGGTTTTTCTTTTTATATCTTTCAAGTCTTGTTCTACTTTGTTGAGCTGAGGTGTTGTTATAGTGTTTAATAGTTCACGTTCTATTTTAGAAATTCCTAGCTTTGCATTTCTTACTCTTTTACCAACTTCTGTTGTTGATCCCTTGTCATCAACGAAATCTTTAGCATCTGCTAGATCAAGTTTTTTGTTGAGTAGTTTTTTTAAAGCAGTATTATCACTACAAACTGGTTTTAATGCATCTCTGAAATCTAGGGCTTTAGTAAAGGTATCGTTTTTTATTTCATCTACAATAATATGCGCTAATTTCGGATATTGTTCGACTGCTTTCTGAGCGGTTCTTGTACTTAAAAAGGCCATGTAGTAGCTGAAATGCTCATTATTTTCATCTTTGCTATTTTGCATTAGCTCAAGTGCGGTTATCATTTTTTTACCTTCAGCAGGGGTTATACCAACAGCTTTGGAGATAACATTCATATCTTGTTGTTTATCTCGCTCACGTTGGAGGTAACGAGCCTTTTCATGTAGAGCCCATGGTGTTTTCCCATTAATGTGGATTTGCCCAAGGTAAGCAAAAATATATTTTTCCGGTATGTCAGATGGCAATACAATACATCTCATCTTTTGGTATTCACGCTTCCCCTTCAATAGTCTGTAGGCAGCTAGACGACTGTTCCCCTCAAGCACATCAAAAGTTTTGTCTCGTACAATAATAGGTTCTAGCAACCCTTTGTGATGAATAATTTGATTTTTTAATTTGCTTACATGAGAAAGATTGCACATGTGTGACTGAACCGTTGATTGTTCAGGGTCTTTGCCTTCAGAGTAAATAGCTGTATAAACTCGGGGATTTTCAATATAAAAATTTAGATCGGCATGATCTAATTCGCCAATTTTAGTTGGAAATACGGTTCCTTCAATAGCAATTGTTGAGTCTGAAAATTTCGCTACCTCAGATGACCAAAACATTAATTCTCCTTGTGATTTGATAGTATTTCTCCTAACATTTTCTTGTTGTCATATTTGGCGAGGTCGACATATTCAGAATGAGTAATATCACCTTGGGCTAATCTTGCAGCCGCAGATTTTGCCTGAATCAACGAATCGACCCATTCATCAATAGAATTTGCCATAATTATATTGTATATATAACAGGTTTTCACTTGTGAAATTCTGTGAATTCGATCTTGGGATTGAAGATAATCATCTAGGCTAAATGACCTATCATAAAAAACCACATGATTTGCGACAGTTAATGTTAATCCTTCTTTTGCAGCTGCAGGGGTGGCAATCAGAACCCCTACATCCTTGTCTTGAATGAATTTATCTACTGAGTTATTACGATTATGCATACTCATCTTTCCGTGAATTTTCACAGCATTATAGTTTCGATATCGTTTTGTTAACCAGTCAACGTTTGATGTAAATGAGCTCCAGATGATTACTTTTTCACCTTTATTGCGAATTTCATTTACTAAGTTATCAACAATTTTAGCTTTCCCAGGGGTGTTATGATATGACTCATCTAAAATACTCGGATTCGAGGCTATTTGGACAAGCCGGAGAAGCCTCTTAAGTAGATCTTCAGAGATATCATCTACAAGCAAGCCATCTTTTTCAATAGACAGGCGCATTTCTTCTTTCACTTGTTGGTACATTCCATATTGAGTGGTTTCCCATTCTGGATTTAGAACTATATATTCTTTTCTTGGGAGTTTTAATCCAGATGATTTTTTAGTTTCCCTGATGCAAAAATCATCTATTTTGCCATATAAGTTTTTAAGATTATGTTCAAATACATCCTTTTTTTGATATTCACTTTCATTCATAGATTCAGGATCATTAATTGTAGGAAAATCGAATTTGGATTTGAATACATTGAAGTTTTCACCAAGACTTTTCCCAGTGTCCAGAAAATATATCTGAGACCAAATATCATATGGTCTGTTTGCGATAGGTGTGCCAGTCAGGATTACTCTTCTTTTGAATAGATTAATAGCTTCAAAGAAAGCTTTAGTAAGGGCTGACTTAGGATTTTTTATTTTATGTGCTTCGTCCAGAATAATAGCTACATTTTTATTTTTCGTTAGAAGTTGGATCAATTCCAAATCAGTTTTAAAAAGTTCATAATGAGTTAAAAAAAGAATAGCATTGCTTCGAACAGACCTATAGCTCTTGAAACTATTTTCGCTCAGTGCCACTGGGTTTATATGAGTGTGAATAGATACTTCTTTTTTCCAATTATTTAATAAACCTTTTTTTGTTACTACAAGAACTCGATCAACAGATTTTTCAGTAAGCCAAGATAAAAAAAGATCAATAGAGATTTTTGTTTTTCCTAGCCCCTGTTCATGAAAAATAGCGCAATATTCTAAATTTCTTATGGATTCCAAAGCTTCACGTTGGTAAGAGAGGGCATCATGCTTTGCTTCAAGGTTGTAATTTTTTAGGAGCATAATTCTAAATACGTTACTCTTTTCTCTTCGATTTTTAATGATTTAATTATTGGGTAAGCTATTTGCTTTACTTGAGCAGTTGCTCCCTTAGATGTGGCATATATTAATATTGCATTTGGATTTCTTTTTAAGTATCTAAAATAATCTGAGAATTGTTTTTCTGTTCTTTCTGAGTAAATATCATATGCTGGTTTGGCTTCACCTATAGCTTCAAATCCGCTTTTTAAATTCTTTGCGTAGAAATCAGGAATTGAATTTCCAATTTTAGGAGGTCGATCGAAGTCAAAAGTTAAATCATCAATAAAAATAAAAGTGTTATTAATATCTTGATTATTTGAGACCCATTTGAATATTAGACTTATTAGTTCATTATGTTCATCCATTTTATTTAATAGCTATTTGTCAGCGATGAAGACATCATAAAAGCTTTTCAACTCTGTAATAGCATCATAAACTAACATAGAGCTAGTTTGGTTCTCACTAATAGATTTTATCTCTCTGCTTTCGGTCGAATTTGATTTTTCTATAATTGCCTTACAGAGACTAACCATTGTAGCTTCTTTAAGCTGCTTTGAAAGTGCAGGAGTATCTAATAATTTTTTTGCTTCCCTAGTTCCTTTAGTCAAGAAAATTTTCCTAGAGGTTTCATGCTTTAATATTTCAGGGATAATTCGTACATCTTCATTTTTTGTAAAAAGTCCTTTTGCGACCCATCTACTAAAGTCCTCATCGGTGTATCCAGCTAAATCAACGGCTTCACTACGGGCGTCAGATCTTATATATTCTTCAAATGCGGTGTATTTTCTTTCATTAAAAAAAGGATCAGGAGAAGGGCCATTAAGTTCTTCAGAATCAATTATAGTACGATAAGTTTTGTTCATAAATACATATGTTTCAATTGAACGTAGGATCTCTGCTTGTCCAATTCCACACATGGCCGCTATCTGTGTCACATCGTAATCTTTGTGCGTGTGTAAGTTATGCAAATATCTTGCTTTAGCATAAGCACTCCAAGGTTGAGTCCCTACTATATGATCTTGAACAAGTATTTCGTCTATACCTTCTTGGTCAATAGTTTCGTAAATAACACATGGGATTGTACTCCAGTTCCCAGGCTCACCTTTATTGTTAAAAGCTTTATAAATAGAAAGTCTCGTATTACCTTCAAAAACTCGATAAGTATTATTTCCTACCGGTGTAACTTTGATGGGGTTTTTAATTCCCTTTGTCTGCCTTATGGACCTTCTAAGTGACTCTGAAGACTCATCTCTCAAGGCTCGTGACATTTCATCAGGTGATGGTGGATTATCCTGGTCTTCTTCAAATATGTGAGCGATTCTGGGATTAGATTGATCGAATTCAATGTTGTCAATTGAAATAGGAGTGCCATGTTGGTCCATTGCGTTTACCAGTAAAGTATTATAAATAGTTGTAAAAATTTCCTTTATTTAACTTTAGTCGGTATGAAAAAAAAAGGGAAGATTAAATTCAAGGATAAAAATTTGGATGGAGTTGCTCTTACGAAAAGTTTCATCAATGTACAGGAAAATTCTTATATTCTATACCTACTAAGCAGATATAGCCCAACCTCCTATATAAATAATTACACAACGATTTATAGGTAAATATGAATATGAAAGTTTTGAGAAAATTATTACTTAAAAAAGCTAATTGCATAACCCACCGCAAACACATGGTTCTACCCCCTTGTTGAGGTGACAGACCTGTTGCTTCAAAATCACTAACCGAAAACTTACTATACATATAAGTAACCATCAACTGATCAAGTTTAATTCAATAAGTAAAAGCTTAGAATTTGCTGGTTTTCCAGCCTGCTGGTAGTAGAACATTTGCATCAATTGCAATCATGAAGAGATAGCACTGTGTAATGAAGATTCATCACTTAATCGCTTATCAACCTTAATGTATTTCAATAAGCCACTGGCTGCACCCGATGTTTTTTTATGATGGTGATATGCCCCAGGTTATCCACAAAACTAACGTATTCGTCACCAGGGTTAATATCTGCTGTTCGACACTGATTCAGTAGGTAATGTTATTTGTCTTTTTAGAGCTTACTATGGGCATATAAATACCTCTTTACGTAGTAATTATCTGTAAAGAAAAATCCTTCCTTTGCCTTTTTTATCAATATGTAAAGATGAGTTTTTAACTTATTAACCCTGTATTAATAAGTGAAGTGCCATAATTAGGTGCGTAGAAGATGATTTTTGATCTGGCAGTTCTACAAATATTTAGTATCATTCTTTTTGGAGAGGAAAGAAAAACAGTAAGGAGTTAAAACATGATTACCGAAAATACACCCTGGCTATTTACCCCTGCCCTATTCTACGTTTTTGTAATCGTAGCGTTATTTTCAGTCGAAATAGTTAAAAAAGCACTAATACCCCTGAAATGGAAAATACGAACAGCTCTATTGGGAATAATGCCGCTATTGTTGGCATTGATTATTGCTGTATTCAGCATGGCGGGTGAAATGCTTTACCTGTTACCTGAATATGCATCAGGACAACAGGAATTTATGCAGTTTGTTGATACTTCTTATGGCTATAACAATAATTTGCTAATAATGATCCCAATGGGGTTATTTTACTTCATCGTGCTCAGTGTTAGCCAGAATAAAAAGTTTCTTTTTGGTGTTAATAAATCTAGTAAAAATAGAAACCAGATGAAACAAACCGGCGACAGCATTCAGAGTACCCGCGAAAAAGATTTAGATCGGGAAAGAGAAGAACTAAAACGTAAGGATGATGAATGGCTTGATGTTTGCGCCATTGATGATAACTATTGGAATAATTGGTCTAACCCATAGGTTTGGAGTACATATATGAAATCATATACCGTCACATTGGCAATATTAATAGCCATGTTCTCAGCAAATGTTAATGCTGATAAATTTTACTGGTTGATTGGCGACTTAAGCAAAATAAAAGTCAGTGAGACTGTAAAATCGAAGAAGATTTTGACTGACATACCCAAAGAAGCAATTATGGAAATTCCCGTCTCCTGGACAGCAGCATTGTGTGATTTCAATAAAAACATTGTCACTTACGAAGATAAATTAAATCGTCACATAGCAGTTTGTGCCTATAACGGTTCAATTAGAGAGCACTAATTCAATTTTTACTATTATAGCCCCGTGTGGCTCCCTTTGCGCTGCTACTCGCTCCTCTAGAGGATCCTGGTTTACTTAATGACCCCATCGAATTACCCATATTTCCTATTCTTGTACCAGCCATATTCATAATCCACAATAACAAAAATGGTGCTACGACATAAAATAGCGTGAGTACGATATCTAGTATTAAACGATTAGCTCCTATGTTGTAGGCACTGCCCAGCATGGTGGCGTCTGGATGCATCGAAACGAATAATTGTGCATCCAGATAATCAGCGAAATTCCAGATTGTGGTAAAAAACTGAATTGCTAACATAATAAAAATCATTTGAATGGTTGCATCAATATCATAGTTAGACATGATCATGTAAATCAGTAATAACATGTAGATCATCATTAACAGGACTGCCTGAACCATGGGAGCGGCCTGTTTTGCAATGAACATATTGGTGTAGAAATTTATCAATTCGCTGCTAAATGAGCTTGATGCTGCTGATCCTTTTGCGGCATTGAATATTTTACTGGCAACGCCTGTTTTTAAAAGTAAAGCTCCACCTCCGATTGCTGCCAGGGCTGCAGCACCCTTCTCACCCGCCTGTGCTGAGGAGTCTGTTCTAATATCGACAAAATCATTTGCGCCAAAAAGACCTCCTTTGTCAGCTGAGAATGTGGGAGGATCTTGTGAGATATAGTTGTTGATGACCATATCTTCAAGTTGTTCATCTGTAAATGTGTACCTTGCCGCAGCATTACCCACTGCTGAAAAAGCATTGGTGGACAGCCGGATAACTTTTTGCGTGAGTGTTTCATTCGGCAATGAAGGTGTGTAAGCCATGTAATCTTTTGAAGCTTCAATCGATTTTAACAATTTGCCTTTTAGTCCTCGTGCTCCATCTTCCCACCATTCATCACAGTACGGTTTACCGTAGAGAGGTTTATTCGGGTCTGGATTATTTATCAATTCTTCCGGGTAAAAGTCTCGGGCCTGGTTAACAGGCCAATTATAAACGCCACTTCTGGCCTGAAACCCGCAACCCCCAAAGAAGTTATTGCAAAGCCTTTTATCATGCTCTTTATAAAAGCCAGATGTTTCCAGATAGTAATGTGAACCTATAAACATCCAGTCATCATGTTCAGGGCTTCTGACACCACCTGTATCGACATTTCTTGATATTAAGAAGTTAGGCCATGTTTGCCTGGCCACATGATTATAATGCTGGCCACCCCGCATGGCTTCTGTGTATTTCGATTTAGCCGGTAAGTAACATTCATTAGCAAAGCGCATGTATTCACGCCGCAAACCCTGATCTTTAATGGTCAGGTTTCGTAACTGCATATCCAGACCTTTAATATCTTCAAAGCAGGTAAAGGATGTCGATATAGCGGCATTCACACCTGAACCGACGGATAATGTTAACCACCATAACACCGGTATCGAGACATTATTGATTGCTGCTAAATGGGCATCGTAAGTCGATCCTGTATTATTCCCAACCACATTGGTAAAAACATCGGTTCCTCCGACCTGGTTGGTACAGGCGACTCGATAACGAACTTCATTCAGGTCAAGTTTTGAGGTTGGTACCACTGCAATCATAAAAACAGCCAGCATGGCCAGGGCATCAAAATTGACTCTTGACTGTGAGACTAAGGATGCCGCTTTATCATTCTGGGACTGTAAGGGTTCTTTCCAATTTTTTATGATCATCATAATAAACGGGAATAACAGTAACCCTGATGCGCTGAATAAATCATACATCGATCCATAGATCGACCATCCGAACATGGTGGTGTAGATTTCTAATAATGACCCAACATTCATTAGAGTTGCCTCATTAAGAATGAATGAAGCGAAATATGGATGCTTTGAATCAAAAATAACTCCACCGCAAGTAGAATGAATAATGTTGATTTTCTACTCATATTGGCACGGCCAATAATGGATTCATCCCAATGCCGTACACTTCCCCAAAAACCAATAATGGATTTCCAGTAGATAAATAACAGCAGGTATAACACCCATCGAATAAATTGTGTCCAAAAGCCAAAGGAACGTATTGATTCATTGAGGCTTTTTAACTGGTCTCCAGACAGTGTCTCTACCATGAATAAACCCAGGCTCGACATAATGAATAAAATTATGAGAACGCCTAAGACAAGTAACAAACCATGCAAAGCTCGTTTAGCCAAAGATTTTGAGTAGGCCTGATTTAATTCTGTATTCATGAAATCAAAACTTAATTGGTTGGAATGCCGCCATCTAAAAGAGTTGGTTCATCAATAACAATGCCAGTTTCGGAAGCAATACCACTAGACTGTCGGGCATTATGTTGATTGATAATGGCTAGTGCAGTTGAGTTGACCGTTGTGCGTTTTAGAGCCAGTGTTTCATAGATTTCATTGACTAAAATATCGAAATCTGGAAACGTTTTACTACGAATATATTCTTCAGTTTTATCAGATATTTTTGCAGCCACATTATCAGGATGATTAAGTCCCATTAATAACATCTGTCGAATAAGTGTTACTCGTTCGTAAGCCTCATTAACAGCCATCTCACTTACCAGCCGTTCCACAAAAACCAATCGTTCACCGAGCGGCATAGCCCTTAGGCCTTCTACCAATCCATTAGAAAGTGTAAGACTGGTAAACAGGTTTATCGCCTCAAAATCATAGGAGTTAATCGCATCATCTAATGCATTTCTTATTAATGGTTCTAAATCAGTAACCACTTGTCTTAGACCTTCACCGGTTATTGACTGGGGTTCAGGATCTCTTTCAGTTGTGATAATAATCATGTCACCCACTACATCCTGTATCCATATTCCAGCATCTGATGGACGTGACCAAATTTGTACGATGGGTTGTTGTGCCAGTACACCCAAAGGTAAGGCATCTGTCGACACATCACCGGTACGGCCTAGCATGATGTTGTAACCCGCCATTACCAGGTCATGGTTTATCTGGATAGGGCGTTGAACCGTGCCGTATTCATTCCCACCCAACCATTCAATAGGGCCTGTCGGGTCATCAGCAATATCATCTTTTGTATCTGCAATATTGTCACCAGCTTCGGCTCCAATTTTCCATTTATTGGCAACTACTGCAGTCATAAAACCATCGTATGGATTTTTTCCCTGCCGCATTTCTGCTTCCATTTGTTCACAAGTCTTGTAAGAAAAACGGAACAGATCTGCTGTTTCATCAAGACTTTTAGTAACGATGTTATAAAGATTCGGATTGATCTTTTGCATTAAATAACCAGGTAAACCAGCCACCGCTGCAGATATTGCATTTTGCAATTGCATGGGTATTTCTCTAACCCTTGTTTCAATTTGATTAATCATTTCAGAGACATTGTCTTGGAAATCAAATTCACCACAGGAATAACCAAAGCCACCTTTAAATCGTGCAGTCACACGATGAGTCACAAAACCCGAACCGGGTGCAGGAACAACACGTCCGCCGCCAAGTTTATAAAAAAGCACATGCGTCCCATCATCTACATTGGGTAAAGTGGGGTCTTGAGAAAAAGCTGTACCAGTTAACGTAGTACTAACTAAAAACACCCATACGGCACCTTTTTGATTTCGAGTTTGCTTAATCGTCACTCTTCTCATCTTTGCTTTTCTACTGCCGGTGTTTGAAATAATTTTTATAGCCTTATCCAAAATAATCATTCTCCTGTTCTTCCAGATATCTCTCATAAGCAGCACGGTCTTCTTCTATTCCAGCCATAATATTACCGAGTGACAGACATACTTTAGGCATGGGTAATTCACCAATTTTATGTCCACTGGTATTTGAACAACATTCATATGTTTTGTAATAATTCCAGGCATAACCGCCATAACCACTGGGCTTTAGGCTGTCAATTTTAAGGTCTTTACCTTGCGGATAATAAGGATCAGCTCGGCAACTTTTAACCTGAGGGAATATCATTTGCCATTTACCACCTTCAATCGAATGCGGTAGTTCAACACCTACTCGGTAACCGGGTTTAACCGCAGTTTTTAATACATCGAGTCCTCGCCACGCTAGTACACTGGCTGTTTTCGCATCATGGCTCTGGTTTATTGATCCATCCCTTGGGTACATATTTCCCCAGATTTCTTTAGTTAAAACTTCTGCCGTGGTATTAACTTTTTGCAGTGTGTCTTTACTCAGAGGGTTAATAATAGTTTTACTATGATCAGTACCACTAATTGGACCATCGGTTAGCGGATAGCCACTACGCCACCAGAACGCATCTGCAAAGGATAAGTAATATGGCTGGAAAGGTTTAATATTGGTCGGGCAAAATAATCGTGGAGCACGAAACCTGGGACGTGCCAAGTTACCCCAACCAGATGATGCAATTGCAGTCATTGATGCAACTTCAAACCCATCCATTATCGTATTTACATCTTCCTTGATATTTTTGATCGTCTGAACAGCAGATAATACTTCTTCAATTTGTTGAATTATTTCAAAAGCCTGTATTGCGGCTATGAGTTTCTGCTTTATTGTATTAACGACTTCATCCATGGTTGGAATTTTAATTTTACTGGTATCAAATCCAAACCCTGACTCATCAAGTTTATCTTTAGTGTCAGCATCTACTTCGGCAGGTTCGACCTTTGAGTCACTTCCATATTCAGGGACTTTATAACCACTTAGCGTTGGGCTTGTACCCTCATTAATGAAATCAGGCAAGATTGCCAGGGGATGACCAATAACATCAACTTCTTTAAAAGATATTGTTTGGTGCTGCCCCTGCATTAAGGGATCGGCACGACCTCCCTGTAAACCACCCACCAATCCTAGCAAACTACCAGCACCGGTATTAGCAGTTGAAACTATCGCTCCAAACGTATCTCTCCACTCTTTCAGCGGTTCTTCACCCACTTCGTCGTAAGCAGATATCAGTAGCTCTGGCAAAGCATGTTGAATACGGGGTGAGATGATGGTGTAGATGTAAGCACCTTTTGTGAGACTGAACCCCCATTTCCAATGAGCACAAACACCCGTAACGCAGTAACCACCGCAGTCCTTGTCCAACATGCCATTAATGGAGGTTCCAATTAGGTCTTTCAATTTGAATGTCTGGCTATCACTATCGGACATTTCTGATGGCTCAGTAAAATTTGAAGGATTATTATCAACCTCAAAATGCAATGGGTTGGGTGGTGGGTCAAAATTAAAATCATCACTTTCTGCTAATAGCATTGTTGAACTGAAAGTGATAAAACAGGTAAAACTGACTAAAAGAGCTTTCATATTTATGACTTCCTTATCGCCTTCTACTATTTACAAAACGTTTAATGGCAATAGAGGTATCGGTCACGCCATAAATCACGTAATTGCCCTCACCAAAGACAAATACCGGTAGTTTTTTAATATCCCATTCAATCAATAGAGCTACGCCTTTAAATAACTTCATGGCTTTAGTCTTATCCAGACTACCCATGCGTTCATTTGCTAGTTGCTCGGCTTTAACAGGGTCCTGGGGAAGGTTGTGTGTGATTTCTGCTTCAATATTACTAAGCTCATCAAGGTTAAAAACCTCAATTTCAAATTGATACTCTGTAGCAGCTTCAGGGTGCAAAATCATTTTTTGGTTGGTTCCAAGATATGTCAATTTAGTAAAAGCTTCACTGGCATTCGTAACCGATAAGCCTTGAATAAATATCAGCGCAATAATAAATATCGATTTCATCACTCTGCCCTCTTTTGTTTGATTTGATCAGCTATATAAAAGCAGGCGTCTAACTCACTGAGGTTTTGCTCCTGCATAATTTTTCGCCTGGCTAGTTTTTCATCCCCATCCGTACCGGCCAGTACCAACGGAAGTGCGGGCATGACTACACGAAATATTGATTTAAGTCTGGGAGATAGAATGACACCTTCGGTGTATTTTTTTGCCTCCTTTCGAGTACTACACATCAGGTGTTTCTCATCTTCAGTGAGTGTTTTGAAACGTTCTAATTCAGCCACTTCGTTTTCAGTGGTATTAATCAAATACCACCATTCCGACAGATCCAGCATCTTTTCGGCTTCCTTCGGATAGTCCTTGAGTTGCTGCGTTCCCTGACGTAACCAGATATTCAATTTACGCCATGTCTTGGCACCAAATACAAACGGTTTGACCAAGGTAGGATTGGTTGTAATAACGTGACCTTCATCCGTATAGACGTGTGTCTGACGTCCGGTGTTTTGATATTTTTCACCGATATCTGTAATGGTGTTAATAAGCGATATAATCGTCACGGCCAGCATGTCCTGATACTGTTCGCTGGTTAGAATACCCATGTCTAATATGGTGACATCGACCTCTGGCCATTGGCTGCCCGGTCTATTGAAAAAACGACCATGTAGACCTTGAGTCCAATACTCCAAAGATTCTGCCAGGTGAATAATTTTATCTTTTCGTTTAGCGGTTAATTCCTGACTGGTAGAGTAGGTTTTAAATTGCCTGACGACATCACTGATAATGACAAACCCCTTATCCTCAGCACGCGCTTCACGTGTAGCATCAAGAATGGCGCGTCGTATTAATAACTTATCAGGTTGTTCAATATCATCTTCTTTTTTTGGATCTGCACCGGTTATCATTAAACGCGTTAACAGTTCCATTTCCCCCAGATAATCTCTTTCTTCCTGTTCGTCGTCATCTTCATCAAGACCACCCTGTTTATCGAATTTGATATCGACTGATACATTTAGTGCGGCTTCCATCGCTTCTTCATTTACCTCGGCTTGCTTCAGGGCTTCAAAAGCTTTGGCATAGGGTGGCAATGAAATATCAGAGGTAGTACCGAATTTCACCATGTTGGTTGTGAAGCCAGTGGATTCCAGGTACTTACCGGTTAATCCAAAGCTGTTGCCTTTTTCAATGATAAAGAGTCGTTGCTTGACCATGGCCATGTCGTGCAATACCAGGTAATTTATTAATGCCGATTTACCGGCACCGGTAGGACCGAATA
>Ga0233437_1003723_pt1 | contig 19405 bp, 38 predicted proteins | sample SI_122_August201_FD_182714 | JGI IMG/M metagenome (GOLD analysis project Ga0233437, IMG submission 182714) | Seawater microbial communities from Saanich Inlet, British Columbia, Canada - SI_122_August2016_200_MG | ecosystem: Environmental > Aquatic > Marine > Inlet | place: Canada: British...
CGTGAGGTTGGTCGGGTCTAACCGTAATGGGTCGTTGATGCCATGGAATGGTATCTTGTGATGCACCTCTAATGGGCTGTCTGCCGTGTTGGGCGTCAGCACCTCCGGTCGCTTCTCCAGGCAGTACTCGCACAGCGGATGTGAATCCAGGTAGGCGTCTCGCGTCTTCACCCAGTCGTTGCCGTAGCCTCGTTGGTGTCGGTTCCCCCGAATTCGGTCGTCCGTCCATCCCTTCGTTCCTCCGCCACACTTGGGACAGACTCCATCTACTACGTCTCCGCACGTCGTGCATATCCTTGGGGGCTTGCGGGGCATGAATCACTCCGTTACCGCGTCAAACACCACCTCGGCAGGCAATGTCTGTGCGTCCGTTGCGTCCGTGCCAGCCGAGACAGAGAGCGTGTACGGGCTGTTGGCCACCACGTGGCCGGAAACCAGACAGGTGACGGCCTCACCTATTGCCACCGTCTTGGAATTGATCGTCAGAGCGGTCGTGCTGACCGCCTTGTTCGTGATGGTGAGGTCTGTCGTTGCCTGCTCTGTGATAGTGGGCGTGCCGGTCAATAGCTCGCCGCTATCTAACTGCCCCTCGAATGAGATGGACAGCCTACGGGTGGCGCCTACCATCAACTGAGGGCGTTCGGGTGCCGTGTTTTGCCCCATGATGTCTAATGCTCATCGTGCGGCGTCTCCCGTCGCCTATGTGCCCCGGATAGAATCTACCTACCCACTACACTGGCTGCATTTTGGTCAGTTCTTCAAGCTGCTTCTGTAGCCGAGCTATGGTCTGGCGGTGCTCGGCTCGCTCCCTCTCTAGCTCCACTATCCGTTCCTCTAGGTACTCAGATCGCGTCTTGTAATGCTCCCGGTCGTCGCATGCGCGTTTGTACTCCGCCAGCTTGACCACCGTTCGCGTGCGAGGTGTCTCCCCTTCAACCGTCTCGGGTTTAACGTTGTCAAACATCTTCTGCAAGTCGCCGTCTTTCCATGCCTTCTCTTCCGGATACTTCGCCAAAATGGCCCGCAGTTGCAGGAACGCAAGCGCCGTGCCCTTGAACTCCGCGTCTAACCACCCGGCGGCTTCCAGGTCATCCCGGGCGCCAACTTCAGCCCGAAACTCTGCATCCTCAAAGATCTGAACTAGCAGCTTGGTGCGGCGATACACAAACACGCCGATCTGCTTGGTAAGCTTCTTGGCTTCCAGTAGCAGCGTTTTCCATTCGCGTACGTCCGTTTGTTCTCGCGAATTCATTGAGCGTTCTCCTTAGACGTTTCTCGAATTGAATCAGCCCGACAGCCGAACAGTCGGGACAGTATTGCCGTTTGTTTGCGATTGGCGAGTGGCATAGTCGGCACGTTGCGAACATTGCACTTTCACCTGTTTTCACGCGTGGGGATGCGTCCGCCTGCACTGGAAGATCTTGCGCTTGGATTGCCTGATTGCATTTTCACCTGTTTTCACATCACTGTTACAAGCAATGGTGCGACCAGAGCGGAGACTTGGATTGCCTGATTGCATTTTCACCTGTTTTCACTGGCGAAGTCTTGTCCCATCCTCATGTTCGCCGGATCCTTGGATTGCCTGATTGCACTTTCATCTGTTTTCACGCGATATGACGGCTGCCCGTTTTGGAGCACCCCAATCCTTGGATTGCCTGATTGCATTTTCACCTGTTTTCACAACTGATAAGCGACGTGCTCGGAACTCTTCAGGGTCTTGGATTGCCTGATTGCATTTTCACCTGTTTTCACCGAGTCTGCCAAGCGTTGGCCATTGGATTGCCTGATTGCATTTTCACCTGTTTTCACACGGGCGTAGGCGGGGGTGGTCGATGATCATCGTGTCCTTGGATTGCCTGATTGCATTTTCACCTGTTTTCACGGCTGCCCTCATAACTCAATGCTCCTTATTGGTTTGCGGCGTGGTTTTCGAGCGGTTCTGAATTTTCCCGCCCGTCTTACGCTTTGCTCCTTTTCTTACTGCCGTTCGGTTAGCCGAACTCACTGGCGTGCCTTGCTTTGCGTCCTCGCGAGGGCTCGCGGGCTTTCCGTCGTCACCGGAGCCCTCGACTTTCTTTACAATCACCGCCACCCCATAGTCCGGTGCCCGCTGTTCCAGCATGGTTCGCACCTGAAACCAGTCCCATCCCGTCGCGTCCCGCTTGCCTTCCACCTTGCCCGCACTCGCCAGGAAGCGGGTTTCGCGAAACTCACCGTCTGGTTGCTCGTAGACTAGCGTGCCGCAATTGGCGGCTGTGCAAGCCTTCAGTACCTCCGTTGCAACTCCGGAATTAACCCGCTTCACAAAGTTCTTCCATCGCTGCTGAAGCTTCCATTGTGGGCCAGCGCCCGCCCGCGTCCTGCCGTGCCCTTTGTTTGCATGGCCCGCGTTCTCGTAATTCGCCCGACGCTGCCACCGTTGCATCAACAGTTGACGGCGTACCGGAGCTACGTAGCCGCCATGACCCCCGGGGATCCGCATCCCACTCGGCAGCAATAACTCCCATGGCCTCGCGTCGTGCGCCCGCAATGTTGCCACCTGAGCAGGATCGAGGGCCGAGACTACTGGCCGCGGCATTTCGTAGCACAGCTTCAGAAACCATTTACGCTTCGACCGACAATACTGAAGCTGCGAGCCCTTGAAGGAGTACTCACCGGACGCAATCCGCCTCAGGATCGCTACCTGCGACTGCACCTTGCGGCCCTGGCACCATACCTCCATGCGGTCGTTGTAAGTCACACCCCTGCCGTTTTCTTCGCGACGAGACACCCGGATAGACACATGCCAGTTTTCTCCTGGCTTCGCGGGTGGCTCAAAAACCGTGGTAGTGTTGCCCTTGTCGAATAGGATTGGGTACGACTGCGTGAACGAAGGATGCGATTCATGGTGCAACAGAATGGCCGACCAGCCGGGGAGGCTGCCCCGCGATGCCTTGCGGCTTTTCAGGCCAGACGACAGGCGATTTAGGATCAAAACGATTTCACCCTTCGCTAGCTCCGGAAACCGCCGGCTCGCTTCTCCGTAAGTGCACCTCGATAGTTCGGCTGGGTAGCAGTGGACTGGGCATTTCTTGGCCGCCCTTTTGCCTTTGCTCTCTCGGCAATCAAGCCACTTCCGTAGCTTCGATTCCGAGTCCTTCTGGAAATGCCACGATACCCACGACTGCCAGAACAGATTCGCCACGCCCCGGCAAGCGTCGGATGTTTTGTGCCAACGCGCAGTCACCTCGCACCAGTCTCCGTCGACCTTTGATACCTCGAATGAACTCACTCGCATCTTCGTCAATCGGTCATTCTTGTTTTTCATCCCGGACCTTTCTGAATAATGGGCCCGGGGCCCGAAGGCCCCGAAGCCCTGCAATCAGGATCTAGCGAGAGCTACGCGGCGCTCAAAGTCCACAGCTTTTCTCGCTTTCGGGCCGTCCAATCGGCCCAGTTTGTTCCCGAGCTAGGAACGACTCCCGGCTCGTTCCCGGATATAAGCCACGGGCTCGAATGACTCCGGGAGAAATCATTCAACGGTAGCAAGCCGCGCCCGTGGTGTATGTTCATCATCTACTAGTCCTCTTCCCGCAGTGCGAAGTGAGCCCGGTTCTCTGGCAATGTGAGATGGGCCAAGTTGTTGGGTATCGTGAAGTGGGCCAGATTCCCTGGCAGAGTGAAGTCAACGGCGGACACCTCCCCGGAAACAACCTCCACGCCCGCGAACACCAACCGCGGCCCATCGTACCCCAGCATCGGTAAGAGTCTGGCTGGTATCACGAGCTACTGTCCCTCGAAATAACCCGGCTGAATGACCTGGAGGCAGCGTCAATGGTCGCACCGACCACCACCAGCACTGCCTGTCCTGCCGTTATTCGGTTGGCCGTCTCGTCGTGCTTGTAGCTGCCCGTGGAACCAACCTGTGTTGGTGTTGCCTCTGCAACGAGGTCGCTACCGTCGCTCCGCTTGACCACCTGGATAGTCGGCACCGTAATTCCACTCGTGACCCGGACGCCGTTCTTGAGCCACGTTATCGTGTATTCGTCCTGGCTATTGGTGTCGTCCTTAGAGAGGTCGATATCGGCGTGGTAGACATCCTCCGCTGTCGTCAGAGTCATTGCATCGCCCGCCTTCGCCGGTGCGTAATTGCCTTGCGAAGTGGCCAATGTAGCGCCATCGGCACCCGTGAGCTTATCCAGATCAGATTGAACTGTTGCGATCACAGCAGGAAGGTCAGTCGTTGTGTCGGCAGCGATGATATCCAGGATCAAATCCAGCCGTCCACCGTTGATAAGGTCGGACAAGACCGCTGCACGCTCTGCCGTCAGTCTTGCAGCGTCGACCGCAACCGCCGTAAGTGCCGCAGCTGTAGCCAATGCGGACACGTCCGCCTTGCATCCATTCCGGAAACCTTCCGTCATCAGGTTGTAACTCAAACAACTCGCGGCAAATTTCGCATTAGTGAGTGAGCCGTCCGCCAGTGCAACGCCATCGGTGCCTGTGTCGAGCAGGATACTAGCAATCTCAGAAGCAATAACTCCAAACGAACCAACGGCAACATGGTCCGCCTGGGCTTCGTCCCAAACGGCGTCGGCGATAGTTGCCGCACTCGCGCCAGTACCACTCGGCGATTGCTCCAGGGCATTTTCGGTAAACCGCGACACACCGCCGTCATTTTCCACAATCTCATTGAGCAAAGCGTCAGCTACCCCGGGTTTACTGGCAGGGTCGTAGGTCGCGGCTAGTAGGTGATCGAGGTGTATGTCTGCCAGGGCGGTTGCTACGTCCGTTGGTGTTGCGGCTGTACCCGCCGCGTCGGGGACGATGGTATTCCAATCACCCTTGCCGTCAAGACTGCTCGCAGCGAACGTAGCCGCTATAAGGGCATTCGCGGCGAAGGCGTCAGCAGTTAATGCCCCGGTGGCGAACGTCGCGGCCACTAGAGCATCGGCGGCAAAAGCGTCAGCCGTAAGCGCCCCCGTGTTAATATGCTCTGAGGATATGGCGTCATCAGCAATCTTGGCAGCCGTGATGGCATCGGCCGCAAGGTCGGATGCTCCTATTGGTGACTGTAACGGCCCCGCCGCACTCGCCGCATACATCGCATCGTAAACGGCCTCTTCGACGACGTGATAATCCAGTCTGACCGGCAACGCTCCCGACTCATGGCAGATAATCGTAAGCTGGCCGACGGTGTTCGTGTCGGTGGTGTCAAGCTCACAATTGTAATACCCGTTGGCATCGGCCGCTGCCGCTGTTGCGTCGGTCTTCTGGGCGAGGGCTTGGCCGTTTTTCGACAGCTTGATATCGGCCTGAGATAACGTCAGTCCAGTCTCAGCCGTCTTGCCGTCCGTGTCGTCAAGAAACGGACCAAGCAGTATGTCAACGGCAGTCGATTGTTTCAGAAATCCTTGAAATGACATTTATAGCCCTCCTGCCATCGTATAGTGATGAATCGCCATAGGCATTGCGTTTGCCGGTGCCCCGCCCACGTATTCACTCGCTCCAACAAACCACGTACTCCGCGACTGGTCCTCGATATCATTCGAGAATTGTGCCGGGCTGCCAATCGCTGATAAATCGTCGCCATCGTCTAACACCGAGTCCGTGGCGGATAGTCGGAAATCATCGTTGGCGTAGTCCTCCATGTTGGCCGTGCCGGCCCATGTTTGGTAGGTCGCACCGTCCGGGCTGGTGGAATCACCCGAGACGTTCTTGGCCGAAGTCACGGCGTCGTCAATCACGTAGTCTGTCGTATTGCCGTAGCTGAGATTGTTTTTGAGGGTGAATGTGCCCGCAAGGGTGCCCGCATCCTCAACAAAGCCCCGTGAATTTTTGCAGAAGGTGTTGTTGTACACGTGGTACACGCCGCTCCCGAATTCAGCGTTTGAACTTATTGCGTTCCCCGAGGTGCCATTCGGACTACTGTGCGTAAAATCGTAGATCATGTTGTTGCGAATAATCACCGCCGGTAGTAGATAGCTGAAAAACACACCCGTCTTCGCCGTCGTTCCGCCATTTCCCCGAATCACGTTCCGCTGGATGATTATCTGATCGTCGCCGCCTTCGTCCATGCGAATACCGTAGCCGTAGCCACTGGTTCCAGTACAATCAATCGCCAGTTTTTCAATCGTCACCTCGTCCACATTAGCATTGTCGAGTTCGATATATTCAAAACCGCCCAACAGTACGCGATGCCCATTACCATATGCACCGCCGTTGTGGACATGATCATCACTAACCGTCAGCGTCAATAGGTGCCCGTTCGTGTTGACGTCAATTACACAACGTCCATCGGCAATCTCCTCCGTTGTGTTGCCAGTCAACGTCAAAGCGCCCGTTAAGGACGTGTCGATATCATCGACCGCTGCCTTCCAGGTAGAGTAATCCTGCGATGTCCCAACGGTGAATGATCCCGCCGACTCCGCCATGTTCTTGCGATCGTTAATCAACCGGTTAGCTGCATCCTCGTGCAGGATAAAATCATTCAACCCAGACGATACTGCCACCGGCCGATGTTCGACGCCTCGGTTGTAGAGCGACTCATACGTGACTCGGTCTATTGTTCCAGCGTTTTGCAGCCGCTGAAAATCGACAAACCATTCGCTCTTGCGGTATGGGACGACATGGCCGCCAAGGCCACGCTGGTCGTGTGGGTTTGCAAAGCCGGGCTCCCAGACGCACCGACCATTGGCGTCGTGACTAGTGAAGTACTTTAGCAGTTCTCGATATTTGCCATCATGATAGATCGGATCGGTGTACAGTGTTCGCCAATCCTTACACCCTACGAACGCCCAGAAATCGAGAGGATGCTGGATAACGACGTAATTCTTCCGCTCCAGCGAGCCAGTGAAGAACCCATCGGGTCGAATATCCATAACGGCGCCGTCTCGCCAATCTAGGGCTAGCTTGGCATCAGCTATCGCACGCCGATTTCCAGCTTTGCAAAGGATTTCCATCAGCCGCTATTCTCCTGATTCCACTTGCACCGGCTGCGGTGCGTTACCGGTTATCATTTGGCCGCCGATACACACCGCAGCGAATGCCGTTAGGGCTGTAACTAACGCGATGATCTGCTTTGGCTTCCAGCCTCCGCACCTCTCGGAAATAGCGTCCACGTCGTTTCGGAGTACGAGCACGTCAGACTTCATGCCGTTGGCTCCGTTACCGTGTAAGAGCTTGTGGTCAGCATCGACAGTCTTTCGGCACGGCCGACACGTCTCTTCGATACGGGTGACCTTCTCTTGAATATCTGCAAGTGTCTCTGCTATTCCGCTCGCGTCCGTCATGGTCTTCCCTTTCGGGGATTCTAAGGTGGAAGTCAGGGGTTACTTGTTCCGCTCATCGCCTCCGAGTCGCCTTGGTCTTATTTCCGATTGGTGCCCTCCACTCCCCGAGCAACCCGATCACGGGTCCGTTTGAGAAGCCACATCATGGCCTCTTGCAGCTTGGTCAACGCCAGGGCGTTTTCCCGACAAGAAAACTCGCCCGACTGGAAACCGAGCAAACGGTCCTCAACAACCGCAAGCAAAGCCTCGTTGCTGATGCCGTTCATGCCAGCCTCTTGAATCGGCCCGTTCTGAAAGCGGATCCTCTGGCACTGATGTGGGTCGTTTGCTTTCTGCCCTTCCTCTAAGGCAATGGCGTACTCATGGCAGGCGTTACCTTGACCCGGCTCATCTTCTACTGTGATCGTCAGTGCTTCGTTGAGCCCGTTGACCTTGTGTGATGTGAGTTGTCGCATCGTCGTCATCTCCCTTTGTGAGTTGGTTTGTGGGTTATCGCCTCCGAGTCGCCCGAGCCTGTCGCCGATTCGCCACCCGTTCGCGTACGCCACGGACTGGCCGGATCTGAACCAACCGCTTCCCGAAAGTCCGGACGGGTTGCCGGTCCAGCACGTTGCCGGCCGCGGTGCGGATCGGCTTGGCTTCCTTCAGTTTGACGATCACCTCGGCTGGCACGGTCAGCACCGCACGGGCACGAGGAGCGAAACATTGGTCACCGTCGCACGGGGCGGCGAACAAAGTGGCGGCTAGAATCATTGCTGGGGTCATGGGCTGGGCCTTTCGGGTTGTTCTTCGTTCTGTTTGTCTTGCTGTCGCAAGAGTACTCGCCGTTTCTTACTGGCTTCTCGTTTGCGTCGTGTTCGCGTCTGCCCCTGTAGTCCGGTCAACATCCCATCGCCGAATACGTCCAGCTTGTTCGGGGCAGTGTGCGAGGGTTTGTCTGTCATCGTCTCACTCTCTCGGTAAGTCGCTAAACAGCTTTGCGAATATCCACGCCGCCTTGTGGACGACAGTTTCCCCGAAACACCGCACGCACGGCATGGGTTGATTGACACAGTCTCCGTTATGCTCGCTAGCCATCCACTCAGTAATTATCTCGGGCGTGATGTCAGGGTACTCCTCGTTTCCACTGTCCGGCAGGTGCGGCTCGTCGGTTTCGTATGCGGCTATTGCCGCGGCTAGTTGTAATTCGGTTATCATCACTCTCTCGGTAAGTCGCTAAAGGGCTTCATTCGGCGTCTTAAGCCCATCGTCGGCGTAATCTGCGGGGTCGTCTCCTTCATTGTGCGTGTCCCGGTATTCATCGTCGACCCACCACGATTGGCCACACTGCCAGCACCGTACGGCCTCTATGTCCGGCGCCGTCATGTCGCTCGCGTCACCCTGATTAACCCAGTTGCAGGTCTCGCACTTTGGACAATCAACGCTAGTGATGGTCACGCTCATCGTTCACGCCTCCGGTAAGTCGCTGTCGCCAATCGGGTCATTGATAACACGGAATCCGACAGCCCCATACATCGAAACCGCTTGCTCTATCTCTCGCTCGGTTGCCCATTCCCCGAGTCCGTTGTCTCCCCAATCCTTGCCCCAAGAATTGATATCCAGTCTGTCCCGGAAGCGAATCACTGCGTGACCTTTGCAGCCGTACCCGACCGGAATGCCTCGCTTGTAGCACCGCCTGAAGTGGTCGTATGACAAGCAGTCAAAACCCTCCAGCCCCATGTAATCGGCTGCAATCGTGCGCCAGTCGGATGGCCACGTCTTTCTCCAGAATCCCTGCCAGTCAAACGGGTCGATGATCGCGGCTGGGACGGCTCCATTCTCCTGCACCATCCGAAATCCGGTATCGATGGCCATTCCCTGATCGCGGCCACCGTTGCCGGGCCCGTAGACCGAGGCCTGCGACAGAAGGATATGCGGGAGCCCCATCAACGCCCGGACGAGCATCAATAGACCAACCCACATACACCCACAGCATGAGCCTTGTTGCCCCTGGTTAATGATGCTCTTGACGAATCGAGGGTCAATCACGTCCGGTTCGTTGCCGTCAATCGGTCCCGGAGTTCCGTCCGTGCCCATCACACGGAGTTGGGGCAAGTCACCGGGCTGGGTTTCCCGGGGAAGACAGCCTTCCTTGTAGCCGTCTGGTAGGTAGATCATGGGGCAGCCTCACGCTTTCGCTGGTCGATTTGCCTATTGATTTCTGAGGCAATCGCTTCATCATCATTACCCCAGGAGTTGTCGGGCGCAGCCTTCACGGTAGCGATAGCTTTCTCCACCCACGTCGTTGCCTCGCGGGCATAGTTGCCGATACTCTCGGGCGACGAGAGTGCTCTAATTCCGTCCAACAAACCGCCGCCACTCGGAATCATCAGTTGAGACATTCGGTGACATATCAGCTTCTTGACTTCGGGGCCTTGGCTCATTTCTCAACCCCCCACTTCTTCACCAACGCCATCATCTCCGCAATCGTCTCAGGCAACGGACCTTCATGCACCGCTTCACCGTCTTCCCCAACGAGGAAGAGTCGAGGCAGGTCATGTTGCTCCGCTTGGGCAATCCAAGTACTCAGATCCGTCGCTGGCTGGTCCTGGTCGACCAATCGGAAGTGGTGCCCGTTCTGGCTTAACCAATTCGCGAGGGAGTAAGTAAAGAGTACCTGAGCCTGGCCTGTTGTCCGGTCGCTCGATTCCTCCACCACTATTACCCACATCTCGTCGAGCGGTCCCGGCGTGGGTATCGGAGGGTCCGGGTCGGGCGTGGGGGGATCGGGCCCTGGCGGTTCCGGCGAGTCACCCCCCACCTCAACCTCAATAGCGGCAATCTCAAGTTTACCGTCCCGCACGAGGTGCAATTTGACGATGTAACCACCCGGGTTCTTCGCTCGGAATTCCAGGTCGAGAGTTCTGAACATCCAGTCGTAGCTGGCCTTGATCTTCAACCCACGAAGCGGAAACGCCGTGAGGTCGAATAACTTCGCGTCCTGCGCGGCCACGACTTCCGCCAGCGTCAGCCCCTCAATTCGCAGGTAGACTTCCTCACCCACCTCGATCGGATCTGTCGGCCCGGTGATTGCCAGCGTGGAGGAAGCGGCCACCGATGCCGGTGTGATGTCCGCTTGCTCGGCAGACGGTGCCAGCGTCGAGAACAGCCAGATCACCAGCACGAGTAGCGTAATGGGGATGATGTCGCGTTTCATGAGTATGCCTCCAGTAAACGTCCGGGAATACCGAGGGTGCTGTAAATATGGTCACTCACTATCGTGTCCTGCCATTCACGCCATGTTCGGACCTCTCGCAGCTCTCTCGTTGTCATCCGGCCGAAGTCCCACAACGGGTCTGCCGTACGCTTCACCATCAGCCCCGGCTTACGGTGGAATTTGGTCAAGGGGTGGGGCATTCGATTGCCTCCAATTTCAGAATCGCAGCATGGATAGCAAGGGCGGGGGTGGCTTCCAGGTCAGTGAAGTCGACAAGGCAACCTGACGTATCCCCCTGAAGAACCCACTGGCCGTTTGGGAATTGCGCCAAGCAGAGCGATTCGCCTCCGTGTGGCAACACATGCTGAAACAACCCCACCTTCTCCGCCGCCGCGAACGCCGCGTTCAAATCGATGGAAGGACAAAACGGAGCCCACGGCCGACAACCGATGATCTTGATAATCTCAAGGTCTTGGTCGGTTTCGGGCGGCACTATTTCGACGGCTGGCGTCTTCCCCCGGTCGGCGATCTCGAATGTGGCGGTCATTGGCGTTACCTCAAGCGGACTGATTGACCGACCGCCATGCTGAAACCACCTTCTCTGGCTCGGCGACCGAAGCATCGTAGACGTCCGACATGATGTCATTGACGGTCTGTTCCTGCTCCTGTCGCCTAAGCCGCTTGAAGTCAGGACAACGCCGGAAGGATCGCTGGGCTCGACCCTCAGTACGCTCCACCTGCCACGGACGGGGCCGCGTGAGCATATCAACGGCTCGTTGCTCGGTCGTCGCGCAGCCCTCCATGAGCTTCTGGAGGAAGGCTTCCAGGAACGGCATGAGCATGTCCAGGAATGAGCCCCTGGGGTGCTCACCCATTGCGGCCGATACTAATGCCTTGATTTCAGTCGTGGCCATATCTTGTCTCCATAGTCTGGGGGGTATTGGAATGGGCAGAATGCCCGAGAAATTCGAGGAAACAGTCGAAACAACAGCCGATAATGGCTATTGCGAGGGCGCCGACGAGAAACAGTGCCGAGAATGGCACTCGAAACGGCTCAGAGAGGTTTGCTGCGGAGTCTTCGCGCACTGTATCAGCGATCCTAACCCTTGACTCCGTAGCGCCTGGAATCCTACACCATCGGGGGTGATAATGCAAGCTGATTCCGAAAAAGCCGACCCGCCGGGGCTGCTACGGAGCCTAGGCAAAGTCCCGGGAACTCCTCCCCGGCGGGCGGCGTCGTTTAGTGTTTCGTTTCCATTGCCTAGAATTCCCCAACCCACACCCATGGATTCGCGGAAACGTGATGGGGCTGTCCTCGGTGATCGAATATTCCAGACGTGCCACCCCACGGGAAACTCTCGTAGTGATGGATACGCCGCACACCGTTTGCATCGCGTCGGTATCGGGGTGAGGGTGTGGCGTAGATGGAATCCCAAAGCGTGCCGTATGAATCAACTGGATTCAATTTGCCAGGGCCGCCACTGTAGTCCCGCCAGCCCATTGCGCGACACGGCCCGATACTGGTAACCTGCAAGATCCCCTCCGCAATCGCGTCCGCCCCACTGATATCCTGCACCCGCTCGACTCGTACCGCTGTCACTGGCCGTACTAGTCGCGAAGCCCATCTCGGCATGTGGACTGAGGGCCGCCACTGTTCCCCTGCCACCTCATACAGACCAATCGCGTGGCTCATCTCCATTGCCGTGTAATGCGGTACGGTAAATTGCTGGGTTGCGCCTTGTGTCTCAGCGCTTCCCTCCCGCTCAGGCTTGTACGAAGCCCGGTAGGCCACCCGAACGGTCTCCAGTCGGTCGGTGTCGTACGGCGCCCAGCTCTCTCGCACCCAGAGCAGGTCGCCAGGATGCCACCGCGGATACACCCGCTGCCGCGTCCACCACTCAGCGTCTTGCGGGTCATTAGGATGCGGGCGCGTCGGAACGTGCAGATAGCCATCGTCGGCAAGTAGCGGCATCGCGCCTTCTGGCACATCGCCCCATTCCAGCCAATCCCACAGCGCGGCGCATGAACTGTTGCTCTGTTTCACCGGCCGTCGCGTCTGCCACTTGCGACCGTCGAGATAGGCCCGGACCATTTGGTCCGATTCGTGGACAGGGTGTTCACGGAGCTTGCCCTGGAATTGTCGGTAGCGTTTCATCACTTGGTCTCCAAGTACTCGATTCGTGTTACAGCACCATCCCGGCATTGTCTGCCAGTTCGGCAAACGTCCCATTCAGTTCGCCGCTTGGCCAATAGTGCAATCGTGTATGCGCTGGCATCACCCATTCCGGCACACCCTCCGGGTACATCGCACGAAGGTCACCCGCACTACAGCCCAACACCCCAGCCCCGCTTCCGCCTTCAACTGCCGCGCCAAGTCCGGCACGAATACAACAGTGGATCGGGTCGCCCCATTGGTCCTGCCATCGCTCGTACCACAACTCTTCAATTTCGTCGCAACGGCACTCGCCATCGTAGTCGTCGTCCCAATCGCACGCCCGACAACGTGGCGAGTAGCCTCGGTACCTATCCAAGAACTCCGCCACATCATCGCAAGGCAACGAAGCGGTGTTCCATCGCCCGGTGAGGTACTCTTGCCCCCGGTACAGATGTCCCTCGGGGTATTCGTCCGAGTTGTCCCAATCGACATAGCACCTCGCGGTATCGAAATCCAGCCTATCCCACCACCCCTCGACCGTTTCCACGATCCACTGTGTGGACGGCCGCCGAGACCACTGGTAGCATGTGCGGGCCATCCGCAGAGAGAAATCTTTCCAACGCTCTATTTGTTGGTCGGTTAGCATCACTGATCCTCCGGGTTGTAGTTCATCCACACGTCGGTCATTCGTCGTCTGGTCTGTCCGTCTCCTTGTTTCGCCGGACGGACTCGACGGAAGCGGCGACCACTTTCTTCTCGCCGATACTGTCGTCCTCGTCAGGGAACCAAAAGGCGGCGAGTTGCTGCGCTCCTTCGCCGTCCCTTATTGGTTTCTTCCCCTTCTCGTACTCCGGATATATTTTCCAGCACAGTGCCTTCGCCACGTTCTCCACACTTCGTCCTGGACTGCACTTCTTCCGCATTTCCTCCAGTGACATGGGGAGGGGCACCGGGTCAAGCAGGGCGTCGAATTCGGCGAGAAAAGTGGCGTGGTCTTCGTCGAAACTGACCCCGGAGCCATTATCAAGTACGTGCCATCCGTGATCGTCCCCGTAACGATCCGCAAACCGTTTCCGGAATTCCTTCAGCCGTTCCCGGAGCATGCTGTCATCCGGTGGGACGGCTTCCTTGACTCCTTCCAAGCATCCGGCGTCAAGGGCGCGGAGTATGGCCTTCTCTACTGCAGCGTGAGTGTAGAGGTCCACTTCCCAGGGCTTCGCCTCGTCTTTAATCCGTTCAATCAGTGTGTTTCGTGTTCGCTTGTCCATTAGTCTTGCTCCCGTGCTTGAATGTCCATTGTTTACTCGACTCCCATTGGTTCAGTCCTTCCACTGCAAAGTAGCCGCGTTAAACTGCTGAAGCGTCCGTTTCATCTTCGCGAGCCTCAGAGGGGATACCTGCCGCAACCGATCCAGGAGACAGTCAGCCATGGCGTCAGCAGCCCGGTCGGCCTCTTGCAGTTGCGAGGTTGCTTTGTTGATCGCGAGACGCACATCGTAGACGGTTAGCTCGTCGCTCATTGGTTCAGTCCTTTCCGGTTACTTCCCGTCCGTCGAGTTCGCTTGTCAAATACCGGCCGAATTCGCCTCGCTGGTAACCTTTGGGATGGTCGCCCATGTGGAATCCGCACGCCGATTCAGGGAGCAATCCCTCCGCCGGTTCGATCTTGGTTACCCAGAACGTGCCGGCCGGTTCCCAGGGTGTGCGGTAGAGGGTGTTGCGTTTGACGGTCATGAGTCGGCCTCCATCCGCTTTTCAAGCGCCTTGACCAACAGCAGCGTACTGCGGACCCTACGACGGAACACGGGGCACGCAGCCCGGCATCCACACGTGCAGCCAGGGCGACAGCATGTACAATTGGCGCCTCCCTTGCAGGAATCCGGAGATTCCGCAACTGCCTCGTCCAGTTCGTGTTGGGGTATCGTGGTCATTGTTTCCTCCCGAGTGCTTCCGCGGCTCCTGGGGAATTGGCCCATATTGAATAGTCGCCTACCTCACTTGCCACTGTTTCAGATATGTCCGGATTGCCGAGTTGGTTTGGAGCGTACAGTTTCATCCCCGGCACCACCGGCTCGTCCTGCACCAATTTCCCGTCCACCAGTCGCCAGCACGTGGGGAGTTGGGCGACGATGGCCTTGTCGCTCTCCTGCTCACAATAGGTGCCGCATCGCGGACATGGTTTCAGCATCTTCCGCAGACCCGTCACCTCGGTCTGCTGCTTGGCAAGCTGTTCTTGCAGGTCGCCTATTGTGGTTTTGTGAGAAGCGATCTGCCATTCCAGTTGGCATACATCCACCTCGTGTTCGCAGTTCACGTCCTGATGGGGCGCGACACCACACTGAAACGAGCCGCACTGCCACCTGATGTGCCCACGCCTGTCGGCCGCACACTGAGCCGTCGCTCCACAGAATGGACACGACGGACTCTCCCCTTGTTTCGGTCTAGTCATCAGTCACCGCCTTTCGTGTCGTGATATCTTGTCGGCCACCGCCTTTGGTACACGGGACAATCGCTCTGAGCCATCTTTGTTCACCGCCACCCAGCCGGACGCCGCTGTCCATTCAAATAAGTACCGCTTGCCGTGGTGGGTGATTTCCACGGGCTCATTGCCCATGCACACAAAGCCAACTCGTTTGCCGCGATCGAAAAGGGATCTACAGGGCATCATCCACCGCCTTTCTGATTCTCGACCAAGCAGCCGCAAGATTCACGATAGCGGCCACTACCTGAATCACTGCGCAGGCTTCACTCGGAGAGAGTTGCCTGTCGGTCGTGTACTCCAGTACCATCCCACTCAAATCCTCGACCGCTTCGTATAGTTGTTCGGTGTCCATGGCTTCGCTTCCTCTCAGGTAAGAGCCGTCCTAGATCTCTCCAGTAATTCAGCCGGCGAGGGAGCTTCCTCCCATTGTGATGAGCCTGTCCAATGGACGAGCGGAGTACCCCGTTCATGAGTCTCGGTTCCTGAGTGCTTCCGCGGCTTCTGGGGAATTGGCCCATATTGAATAGTCGCCTACCTCACTTGCCACTGTTTCAGATATGTCCGGATTGCCGAGTTGATTTGGAGCGTACAGTTTCATCCCCGGCACCACCGGCTCGTCCTGAATCAATTCCCCGTTGACCAGTCGCCAGCACTGGGGGAGTTGGGCGACGATCTTTCGCAAATCCGCCACCTCGGTATGTAAACGGTCCAATTCGGTGGCAATATCTCTGGCGTATGTGGCCGAAACACCGCAACCATGCTTGTCGAAATATCGTGAGGCGTCTGCCAACCATGTCATAAATACCGCGTGTCTTGGCATCAATCACCGCCTTTCTGGTTCATGACTTCGCTTCCTCATACCGAAATGGCTCTCCCAGGTGATCAACCGCAAGATGGTTGCGTAGCATCTGATGCTTCTTCGCCACCCGTTTCGCCTTTTCGATCACAAGCTGCCGCATTACCGGGCGACAATAACACCACCGGGGTCCGGACGAACATTTCGTCAATCATGCCCGTCAGCATGTCCACATCAGTTTGGAAGCCCGCAAGGAATTGCCTATCTTCGTCGGTTTCGTGACAGTGTCGTGTCATGACTTCGCTATCCTCTCAACTAAGAGCCGCCCTTGACCGCTTCAGTAATTCAGCCCACCCGGTCCAGAAATTCGGCCCTGAGTGCCTGCACGGCAGCCTCCGACTCCACGTCGATACTCCGTCTATTCAGCCACCCCCGGAGATCCTTCGCGTCGTTGGGCGGCAACGTCGACACCACCTTGCGACCCAGCGAGTTCGATAGCCTCGCCGCTGCCCGCCGTGACCCATAACACCCCGGCCAACACTTCGGGCAACCACCGCATTTCGGGTTATGCGTCTTCCGTGTAATCTCCGGTAGCGAATCGTGTGTCTTCCGGTCGCGTTCGCCAATCACGATAATCTGTCGGTCTTTCCCCCGGAGCAACTCGGTAAGCATATTGATCCCGCCGAGGTTGCTTGGACGCCCAACCACCGCCAGTAGTAGCGTTAGTCCCGCCGCTACATCCGAACCACCTTCCACGATGAATACCGGCCCGTTCGGAATGCCCCAACCCTGGCAGTACGTCAAGCCTCGGTGACTGCCTTTCGCACATCGCTTCGCCCCGTCCTCGAATCGCCGACTGACACCAACCACTAACCCTGCGCCGTTTCGTTCTGGGAATGTCCAAGCCTTGCCGTCCCAGCCAACTCTCAACGCCTGCAAGGACATGACACTGACTCCGAGCACCGCCGCAAGACGCCCGAGTTCACCGCGGCCTTGGTCCCGCCATTGCTTGGCCCGCGGCCTCCAGAGAGTGTCCATTTCCAAGTCCGTTCGCCTTGTTGTTTCCCGAATGGGCAACGTCACTTGCTGGGCCACCGCTCCGTTCCGCTTGTGTATCCAGCCACCGGTCTTGACTTCCTGCTGACTTTCCACCCGCATACAGTGGACCACCTCTTCACTCACACTACACCAATCTGACTTTTCACATATAGGGCAAGGGTCGGAGCGTGTAACCCGTACCCATTTTGTTTGGCGTCGTGTCATTCTCAATGCCTCTTGGTTCAGCGCAACACAGACTTGAAGCGACGGGGTTAGTCAGTCCATACCTTTTCCGGATGACCAATAAATAGGACAAAACTCTCTTCGTCGGTGTCATATCGGCGGGTGTCACCGGGTTGCCTCCGCAGGGATCGGACTCGGCGGCCTCTCGGCACTCTAACCTTTGTCGTCCGACTCACTCTCGTGAACACTGACTATCCCCACTCGGTGCCGTTCAGAGGCTCTATGCCGTCGATGGGGAGCTTGCGGCCGTCGCGTCTTATTGCTTCGGCCCCCTTGCCTGTCTCAGGTCATTCATAGGGCCGCCGCATTTGCGGCAACGTGGCCTGGAAGCAGATCGCAGTTCAGCGACACTGACTTGCCGTTGGGCTTGGCAGTCCGAGCAGGCTTGCATTCTGGGCTTGCGCCGGGTTTTCAACTGCATGCCGAATCCCCTTGTGTACACCCCCAGCCCATGTAGCACAGAACACGGGCGAGATTCGCCAAGAATTCATCATAGGCTGGGGGGTTGGTTTCATGATTCGTATCCCGTGCTATCTGGGAGTCTAGAATCCAACGGGCATGATTGCACCTCGACGGCGGCGGTGGTCGTAGGCCCACCAGGCGGCCGGCGTTTCACTTGCCGGGCCCGCCTGGCGGGCGGGGGTTAGGTCTGGGGGTTGGCCGGTTCATTCTGGGGAGTCAAGACGAATCTGCGTTTTCGTTTTGCTCGTGCGCCTTGGCTGCCAAAAACTCTATGAATCTGGGCCACTCCTCGGCAAACAGCTTGAATGGCACTTTAGCCGTGATGTATTGGTCGGGGTGTCGCGATTCCCGCGTGTCGTTCAGATAAACAGTTCCGTCACCCTCTAGGCGAATTTGTACCGAGCTTCTTTCCTTGTACCCATGCTCGACTACGAATCGGTCCATCATCGCCTCGCACGAGCATCGGTGTTGATGGCTGATGGTACGTACGCACGGGGTTGGCATCGTTTCCGCCTCTTAGGTGGGGATGTTTAATACGCACTCAAAGGACGTCAAATACACATTCTCTAGAACCAACGAACGGCCGCCGCCTTCCCTGTGAAAACGGCCCATGTGTCCATAATTTGATTCCACCATCCTCGCAAATCGCGTCTCGGCAATGGCTTTGCAGGCCCCCACTTGCCTGGAGCGTATTCTGTTTGGGTCTCCATAAGGTTCTTAGCATCATACACAGCACATACTCCTCGGTTAGTTATTGTGACGCCGGCGTCGGTTACTCGTTGTGAGATATTGTCGCCTGGCATGGATCGTTTCCTTTCTCTGGGGTGTCAAGACTGATTCAATCGCTGTCGTTCATCACTTCCCTTTCTGTGTCAAAGGACGCGGTCCGGAATTGAACCGGCTCTGGCTTTTGGCGGCGCTACGCGGACAATACTGGTTGCGTGCTAGTCGCGCTCTTTCCGCCGAGTCGGGAAGGTTGCGATCCTTCCAGCCTACCAGCCTACTTCTCAGGCGTGTCACCATCCACGCCGCCGCGTCCAAAAAGGGGAGCAACTTAGGCTGGTGCTCAGGGGCGACACACGACGGTTTCCCGCTATCGCTCCTACTCAGTAGGCTGGCACAGCCATATTGCCCCCCGTTGAGTCCTACTGTCGGGTCTAGCCCGAGGTCAGACTCAAAGCAGCCAGGGTTATCCGCCGCTATAGGCAGGCCCCGTCTGCAAGCTTCTAGATAAAACCCCGCACCAAAAACGGTAGACAATCCGAGAGCCAGAGGGCCACAGAAATCGTAGATGGTGCGGGGGATATTCATAGTTCACTCGGATTGTCTGCCCGGAGTCTAGCCGTTCTGGTTTGGGGTGTCAACAGGAATTCCGTCACTCGGCTGGGATACCACGGCATTCGCGCGAATGCGACAGGAATGCCTCTCCGATATCCGTTGCCTGCTCTGGGGTTAGCCCCACCCACGCGATAGGCTTGCCGAAGTTGATGTACACTTTTCTCTTCGTCGCGTCGTGCGAAACCGCAAGCTGAATTTCCCCCTCGTCGTCATGCGTCACGGGTGGCAAGGTCTGCCGCCCAGTGGCTCCTAGTTTCATTTGCTGGGCAGCTAGTTCCATTCGCTGCCTATCGAAGTCCCGCATGGCGGGTTGGTCGGAATGATGGGCCATTTCGTCACCTCTTGGGGGTGGAATGTAATACGCACTAAGAAACTTCTACCCGTCCCCGTCCCCGTCCCCGTACCCGTACCCGTACCCGTCCCC